>Ga0209166_10000416_pt1 | contig 48351 bp, 38 predicted proteins | sample Coa_R1_3_FD_187151 | JGI IMG/M metagenome (GOLD analysis project Ga0209166, IMG submission 187151) | Surface soil microbial communities from Centralia Pennsylvania, which are recovering from an underground coalmine fire - Coalmine... | ecosystem: Environmental > Terrestrial > Soil >...
ACGCATGGGCAATTCTCGTTGATGATGTCGTTGAACCGGGAGAAGCCGGCGGGGATGAAGGCGGTGGCGTCGCTCCTCGCGATGGATAGGACGACATTGACGGCGGCGCTCAAGCCCCTGCGACGCCGCAGACTGGTCAAAGTCGCGCCCGATCCAGCCGACCGTCGCGGCCGGCTGATGACGCTGACGGGGAAGGGACGAAAGGCGCTGATTCGCGCCGTTCCCGTCTGGCGGAAAACTCACGCGGCCGTGGAGGCGCTTCTGGGCGATGGCGATCCGGATCGGCTGCGCAGCAATCTGCGGGCGCTCTCGTGATCCTATTCTTTTTGAAAATCGCGACCCTGCGCTTACTACTTATTTTGGCACTCTCGTCGGCGAAGTCCTGACCAAACACATCGGCGTGAAAGACCTCAGCACGAGACTTCGGACGGCTAGCCCCCTGGGATTTTGGTCTCCAGTTCTTTTCGAAGCGCTCTCTGCGCCGACCAGATGTTTTTCCTAACTCTTGCCAGGGCGTCAACCTTGACTAGCCCTCTGAATTGGCTAGAGATTTGATCACCTTCGACAGCTCGAGAATCTCGATGTGTGCGGGGCGGTCGCTCCAGTTGTGGCGCCAGCAGACGATGATGTCGCAGCCTTTGATGGGATGGCCATGGTCGCGGAAGTTTTTGCTTTCAAATTCAAATTCGATGCGTACGTTCTGCCACTTTTCCGCGCCCACCTGGCGCTTGGCTTGGCAGTCGGGAAATCCTTTTTGTACGTTTTCCACCAGGTAGCCGAGGTCTCTGGCGAGCATGCCAAACAACAGGACCACGCCTTGTTCGTTGGTCGGCTCGTGGCGCAGCCAAAGGAACTGCGTAGGATTGCCGTAGGTTGTGCGGTCCTTACGCTCGGCGTGCCACGTTTTGAGCAAGGGAAATGTGGAAGCTGAGAGATTGTTCGGTCGTCGCGGCTTGGCTTTTGGCTGCGGGCCGCGCGCCGGAGGGAAGGGAAGAAGCGCTACGACGTCGTTCCACTGGCGCTTGCCCTTGGCAAAATTGCGAAAGGCAGCCGGCATGGACGAATAGCCGCCGAATCGTTTTGCCAGTGTGCCAGGATTATATTTTCCCTCGAGCAGATAGACGCGCCGCGGCGGGACGGCGCCGTTTTTTCGGACAGCTTTGCCCCAATCTTCAAGCAGAAGGCGGTCAGGTAGCCGGACATTCATGCCATAGGAGCGAAGCCTGGCGGCCCTGACAGCGTGATTCCAGCTGGGGAACCACTTCAAGAGGAAATGCAAGGAGATTCCTGAGCGTGAAATGAATTCGGCGCGCGACGGGGTATGACGGAGACGCTTTGCGATGCCGGTAATGGAGTCGAGGATCTGCTGTTTGTCTGGCATGGGATGCGCCTATCAAGAAATGCGTTAGTACAGCGGCCACAGAGGGAAGAGCACAGTCGCCCATGTGGAGTCGCGACACTCTGAGGAGATAAAATGGGGCTGATAGCTCACAGCCGACAACTCACAACCAGAGAACCGAGGTGGGGGAGAGGCCCACGGCGTCCGGGTATTTTCATCCCAGAGTTTACGGAGAAGCGGTGATCCAAAGCGGACGGCTTGACCCACGTGGCGAACGCGAAGCTCGTAAGAAGTTAAATCCGAGGCCACCAGCGCCCCTAAAATGAAAAAAGCGGGAGAGGATTCTCCCGCTGTCGAAGCATAATTTTCTACGAGGTTTACTATACATGAATGAGTGGGGCTCCGTCAAACGAAACTTTGGCGAGGGTCAGTTTCCGGTAACCAGCCAAGTCAAGTACTGGGAACCAAGTTACCGGTCAGGCGACTAATCGGGACTTAGCAACAATCGCGAGGTTCAAATAGCGGTCGGGGTGAGGCTGCGGCGGTTAATTTGATTTTGCTTTTCGTAGGCCGACGACCGCAGCCCCGACTACAGCATAAAGCCCGGAGTTGGTTATCCCAATCAACGACCAGACGGCGTAGAAGCCGCCCCTGTCCTTCATGGCCTCGCTGAAGGGAATGCACAGCAGAGAAGGGGGGCAAAGAACCGCAAACGCCGTGTATAAATTGGCATCGAACTCACCTGAGCGGTTTAGATAGAGGAAAATGAGGGCGGCGACCACAAACCCAAACACGGCAGAACCGGTGATGAGTCGCCAGTCTTTGTCCACGACTGTGATGTCCTCTCCTGCGATGCGCTTAGGATAAACGAGTAAGCCGTCTCAAAACCACATCTCCGGTAACGCGACTTGCCAGGCCCTTCCCCGCACCCATTGCCAATTCCGCTATCGCGGCTTGCTCTTAGGAATGTTTCGCGCCCTTTCCCGCGATAGATTGTGTAGGACATGAAATTTAAGGATTTGTTAGGGAGTTTTCAACCGGATGTCTTGGTCACTTCTTTATTGCCGTGGCCGCAGCGGCTTTGCTGGGCATTGGTGCACATCACTTCGGGCTACCACGACTGGCGACATTTGCGCTCGTTGTGGTTGTGATATTTTCGGTGTCGGTCCTAATCCCCGGCCCGAAACGCAAGAAGCAGTGAGCCAACATGTCCGGTTAGACTAACCGGGAGTCAGCGCCCGAAATTTCCACTGCCTGACCGATTCGAGCGGTCAGATGCCTGATTAACGCGCTGTGAAAAAACCGCCGTGTTGCTACGCGGGGGAATCCCTTCTTTTCCGAAGTCTTGCGACTTATCAACGAGGTTATAATCACAAAGGTTCATTACAAGCACTGGGTAGCGTGCGAACTATTTGGAGGGCGTCTCCTTGATTAGACCTCAATGGCGAAAGCTCTGGGTCAGTTCGCTTTTGCTAACAGCGCTATGTGGCTTCGCTTACGGGTGGAAAGAACGCGAGGAGAATCCACCAGCCATCATCACCATAGGAAAGGAACCGCCTGAAACCAGGCTGCTGACGCAAGGCCGCTATGACGAAGCCGCCAAGGCCATTCTCGACTCCATCAAGGACGAGAAAAAGGACTATCGGAGGTATCAGGACCTCGCGACGGTTTATTACGCTCGTGCGGGTAGGGACTCAGCGAATCGAGAGAAATGGATTGGTCAAGCCTCGTCTTACGTGGATAAGAGTGTGAGCTTGGCTCCCAGTGACCCAATTAACGAAATGTTCGCTGCACTTTATATCGACCGAATCGGGGACGCTTCTAGTCAGCCTTGCGTCTATTACGTGAAAGCAAGCAAGTACGCGCAAGAAGCGATTAACGGGCTGCAAAATGACAGCATATTCGTCGGAGACGAAAAGATGCCCACTCAACCCATCCGTGAGGAGATTAGAAAGCTTTTGACAAGTCTTGAGGGGAAGAACACTACAAAGTGCGCGAATAAGTCCTAGATGCAGACAACAGCCTGCGTTGTGTTCAGTGGGGTAGAAGAGGATGCTTCAACCGATACAGTCAAGGTTTATTCGGGCAGTAATCTGGATTGCCTCAGTTCTGTTCGTTGGTCTTGGGTCGTATTTCGTGGGCCGAGCTGCTCAAGCCAAATGGATGGACCTGCACACTGATAAGACGCCACCACTCGACGTGGAGCTCGAAAAGCAAGGTCGTTACGACGAAGCTATCCAGGTGGTACTGGGTCAGCGCAAAGATGGCCAGTCAGCACCGGAGGATGACTCTAGGGTGGCCCTCCTCTACCTGGAGCAAGCAAAAAAGGATTGGGGGAATCGAGAAAAGTGGGCACAGAAGTCCGCATCTTATTCTGACAAGGCTGTGGAAACCGCCCCCGCTGACCCATTCATTTTGGAAACCGCGATGCTTAACATGGACCGCGCTGGGGATTACTCAGAGAACGGTTGCCCGCTCTACGAAAAGGCACAGAGGTTCGGGGAAAGTGCTCTTTCCGTAGCACAGGGGAAAACCATTTCGGTCCATGAGCGGAACTACCAAACGCAACAAATCAGAGATTTTGTTCAACCCGTCCTGAAGAGAATCGGCTCAAAGGTAAAACTTTTGTGCAGAAACGCAACGGGAGGACCTGTCAACAATAGAGTCTCCCAGCGTCAATTGGGCCCAAGGTCCTGATTAACGCTGTCGGTTCAAACGGTCGATGCAACACCATCCCATGCGTTGATTCGACAATGTTTCCCTGGGAGAAGCGATCTGTCTGGCTGTAGACGGTCAAAAGCTAGCCAGGGTAGTGTTCCGGCTGATCTAACCCTAGCAAGCGATTTGGCCTTTGCTTTCAATGCAGAGCTGGCCCTAGCTGAGTTTTGCGCCAACCCATCGAATGCACCCGACAAATCAGGCAATACAGATCACGCCCGGTGGGCGACGGCCACTTTCATGGTCTTCTCAAAGAACTGGAAATTGTTTTCCCCTTTTTCTTTGGCGGAGTACATTGCCGCGTCCGCATTCTTGATCAGCGTGTCCGTATCCACTCCGTCGTTCGGGTAGATGCTGATTCCGATGCTGCAATCGACTTGGAGATCGTTTCCCTCAATTAGATGGGGCGATTTCAGCGAGCCGAGAATCTTTTCCGCGCAGCTAGCGGCATCATTTGGATGAGCGATCTCCGAGAGTAGTACAACAAACTCGTCCCCGCCCAGGCGGCATACTGTGTCGGAATTGCGCACACTGCTCAATAATCGCTGTGAAATGGACTTCAGGAGCTTGTCGCCCGTGGCATGCCCGTGTGAATCATTGATGTTTTTGAATCGATCCAGATCAAGAAACAGCACGGCGATATTCGCGCGATGGCGGTGGGCTAACGAAATCGAGTGGGAGATGTGTTCGTTGAGAACAATGCGATTGGGCAAATCTGTAAGAGTGTCGTGCTGCGCCAGGTGTGTCATTTGGAGTGATCTGGCCCGTGCCCCGGTCACATCGTGAAAAACGATCACCGCTCCGACGACCTGCCCTGAGCGGTTGCGTATGGGTGCGGCGGAATCCTCGATAGCCGCTTCAAACCCGTCGCGCCGGACCAGGATGCAATTCGCGGTCAGCCCCACTGTCCTATTTTGTTCGATGGCCATCTCCATGGGATCGCGAGCGACGTTCCCGGTGGCCCCGTCGATGATTCTGAAAACTTCAGCGAGAGGTTTGCCGACAGCTTCTTCGTTTCTCCAACCTGTCATAGTTTCGGCAACAGAATTGAGATAGCTGATATGGCCCGCAATGTCAGTGGAAAGGACAGCGTCCCCAATAGAGTTGAGGGTGACTATGGCACGCTCCCTTTCCAGGTACAGCGCATCTTCGACACTCTTGCGTTCGATGGCATTGCGTAGGGCGCGCGGCAACGAATAGGCGAGATGGTCGGGCAGGAGATAATCCTGTGCCCCGCGGCTAACGGCTTCCTTCGCAAGTGCTTCCGGAACGTTTCCGCCGAGGATTAGGATTGGAACATCAGGAACGGCGGCGAACAGTTTGTCAAAGGACTCGATGCCCTGACTATCGGGGAGCGTCAACGCAAGCAGGACAGCGGCAATTCCTCGCTTGCTGAGCCGATCAAGCCCCTCGGAAAGTTGACGAACCCATTCAACGTCAAACAAACCATCGGCAGTTGGGGGGAGCGCGGCGCGGATGGAATCAGCAGCGGTTGGATCATTTTCAATTAGGAGTATTTTGGTGCGAGCAACGTGAGTCATCATAGTCACCCTGGTCCAAGCCCACGGAAGTATTAGAACAGATCGTGGAACGGGCGCGCTGTACGTTAATGGACAGGATTATAGGACTCTCATTTCGGGTCTTGGAAGCGCATGGTTCATCCGTATTTGCGGCGCAATTGTTTCCGAAGTTCGACGAAGGCAGAGATTTCAGGTCAACTCCTGGTAAACGCGGTTACCAGTAAAGTTGAATCGGCCAAAGGAACCTTAGCGGTAAGCCGTGTCGGACATGTGGCGGTTGAATATATCGAAGCGAACTGCAATGAGGTCTAACTCTGCGCGGCCTTAGCCTGTTTTGCAGCGAGCTGAGCGCGGATCGCTTTAATTTGTTCGCGAGCTGCCGCGGCCCGGCTCCGACCGTCCGGCGTTGCGTCAATCAGCTTTTCCAGATTGGCCGCAAATTTTGGTCCATAGGTAGAGCGAATTTCGGCGAGCAACAGCTCGCATTTCGCGAACACGCCGACGTGCTCACCGTTGCTGTCATTGAAGAGCTGCAAACTGATAGCTCCGTCGTTGACGAGCGCCGCCGCCATGTCCCAGTAGGAAACAACCATACGCAAATGACCGCTGTGCTCACCAAACATTGCCGTATTGAAGTCCGCCATCGATTGCGGATTAAACTCCCGAAAATACCAGTCGCGCGCCTTGCGCATAGTATCTTCGCGGCGCAGTTCATACAGTTTGAGGATAAGACCAGCTTCTTCTTGCTTTGACATAATCGGAGATGCTCCTTTTGGGGCTTTCCCGCGCCAACGCGGTGCGGCTCGCTATGAGTGTAACAGAGCGTCTACTATACGTTTCACAAAGCTACAAATGCGCGCCACGCGCGCGGCCCGCAAAATCATCATTGCCAATGGATGGCGTAAACGGAAACGACCAACGTGCCTGGTTTATCGGGAGTTGGAGACCATTCAGTCTGGAGTACAGGACGTTCTGCCGCCGGCTAAGAACAGGCAGAATTCATCTCTCAATCCCGGAGAAGAACATTCAGCAAGGAGTTTCGGACTTCCATTCCCTCGTTGTAGGTAATGAATCCTAACTTCTTAAATCTGTTCATCAACATGTTGACTTGCTGGCGCGTACTGCCAATGAGTGCCGCCAGGGTGTCTTGATTGATCTTGGGGACCGTCAGTAGAGGTCCTTCCGTTTTGCCAAAACGCGCAACCTGCAGGAGAGCACGGGCAAGGCGCTTTTCGGTGGAATTAAACATCAGATCCACCAGGTTTTCTTCAACTGTCCGATTGCGTCGAAGCAAGTGGCCAATCAGAAAGTTAGCAAAAACCTCGTTTTTCTGCATTGCCGACAGAACGTCATTTTTATGTATTCTTGTAACCACACAATCCGTGACCGCGACGGCGTTTGCCAGTTGGCGGATATGGCCGCTGACGCACCACTCGCCAAATACATCTCCAGGGCCGAGCAGTCCGATCACCGCCTCTTTGCGTTGTTTGGATAAGACGAATAGCTTGACGTGGCCACTTCGTATGAAGAATAAATGTTTGGCCGGTTTTCCTTGAGAAAAGAAGAGGCGCTTCTTTGGGACCGCCAATTTACTTTTCTCACACCGCATCTCGCTGAGGTAACTGTTAAGGTCAAATTCACCAGAGCTTTTCAACTTTCTACAGCTGCCCATCTCTTCCGTTTCTCTCCTTTCAAACGTGCTTTGCTTACTCCTGATAATGCGCCTTTTTGCTCCGGGACTGTTAGTGTCAGAAACTGGACACTGCCTATTGACAGGCTCCATTGAAGTGTCTTATTGTCTAAAAGTTGACAGTGTCTGAAACCTGACACCTTCGAATTATCTTAGCTCCCTCTCAAATGTTGGTGCAAGGTGGCCATGAACGCCGTTGGGCGGTTCAGTGTGCGAAAGAGGCACACTCTCATGAGTCAAACCTATTACGTCAGGTTCTGCTGCTTGCACGAGAATTGTGACTACCGCCAGTGGACAATCTTGGAGAACCTGGCGCTGAGCCGGAGGGAAGTTCACAGAAGAGAATGGAATTTTGACTGTCCCCACCACGGCCCGCAAAAGGGATTACCATCTCAAGTAGAATTAAAAGGCCCTTGCCTGCTCATGTTACAGCTAGCCAAATAGCCCTCCGAGGACCAAAGAAAGATTTGTATCCGGGCTGCTCCGTAGCGCGTTGGGAGAGCTTTTGCCCCTTGCCTAAGACCCATCATGGAAGTGGCCTTGCCGGACATCTGCCCAGGAATCAAATCGCGTCTTCCGTAGCCCGGGTCTATCCGGGTCTATCAGGCTTGCGAGACCGAAGAAACTCCATTACGCTGGCCTAGCTGCCAGCGGTGGCTTCCCACCTCACCCGCTATCGGCGATTCCAGTCGAAATTCAAAATCTCGTCAACGAAGGGTGACGTATGACGCGCAAAACCGTTTGGATGCTACTTCTGCTGGCTGCAGTGTTGAGTTTGCCTTTGACCGGCTGCAAAGACACAAAAACTCTACAAGAGAACGAGCAATTGAAGGCACAGGTGGCGGAACTTCAGAAAGAGAACGGCCAAATGGGAAACGATCTCGAAACAATGACAGCTGCGCGCGACGCGCTGAACAAAGAGAACGAGAAGCTTAAGGCCGAGATCAAGAACCTGAAAACGAAGCGCTCCGGGAAGAAAGCTTCGAGCCGAAAACATCGCCGGAGCTAAAGGTCCCGGACCGGGATGTGGCCTGAAGCGCAAACCGATTTCTGTTTTGTCGTAAGGAAAGGAAGGTTGGATCATGAAAACGTTCGAGGTGCAATTTCGCTATCGAGATCGAAATGAAGGAACAGCGGAGTCGACCGTGAAAGTGGAAGCGTCGAGTCTTCCAGGTGCGGTCGGTAAAGCAGCACGGGAGTTCGTCAAAGGCTTGGACCGGAAGCAGAGATTCGATATGAACAAGAATGGGCTCGAAATTACGGCCAAGCCTATCAGCGCGACAACGGAGACCGAAGCAACCAAGCAGGCCTCCGCTGGTTGACGGTTGAGTAGGACGAGAACTGAACCAAAATTCTGACCGTCACCACCGTCTACTCAAGACTAGATGACGGCCGCCGTGTACGCACGCGCGTTAGCGGGGAAGTGGAGTACTAGGACCTGTCAGTGCAAGAACGAGGCTATTTGGGAGCACGTGGACAAGCAGAACCTACATCTCAATCGGAGAGATGCAAGACCTGAGAACAGGTTCGTACAAAGGCGCACGCTTTAGGACGGGTTTGTGTCGGGAGGCAAGGGGCTTTTGTGGGTTTGCAGTCCATGGCGGGCGAAGGCAGGCGAGGGCATTCGAGGTGAGATGCGCAACAATTTTTTTGGCGCGGGGTTGATGAGGAGTGCGTTGGGTACGTCGAACGCAGATGTGGAACGCAGATGTGGGATGCGGACGCGCGCGGATTCGAATCTTATGACTTGGGCAACCCGTGGCGCGGCAATCCCATCTGTTTGTTCACCAACTGCAAGATGGTTCGAACGTAGCAGGAGTCGGTGAAGTACGCGCTCGCTGCCGCTTGGGCACTCCCAGTTCTGTCCTTGCTTACAGCATAGGTGTGTCTCATCGCGGGGGGAGGCACGCATGAACGTAAGAATTTCGTCGCTTCTATGTCTTTTTTGTGCGAGTTTTTTCGCGGTTCCGACATTCGCGCAGTGTAAGAACCAGCAGGACCGGGCGTGCTGGAGTCTCCAATACATTCTATACGCGGCGGAAACCGATTTTCGCGAGTTTCGGGGCAGCCCACCTCTCAACGCCAGCGATCGCAAGGTCACGCCGCCGAGCCCAGACCTTTCCGTGGGCGCTATCCATGTGGCATGCCACACGGATTTCTGGCTGAGCAGCGAGGTGCCGGTGTACATGTGCTCCGCGGATCTGCCAGCTCAAGAAGCCGAGGAGTGGTACGCCAAAACAATGGCCGACCTCCAGGAGCTGCAATACTTGTGGCAGTTCAAGAGTGAGTCGCCTGGCCCGGATCACTATGTGGATGCGGGGCCGCAGGGCTGTGAGGTAGCGCCGGTGAAAACCACCACCTACGGCGCGTATCATGTGGACGAACCTTACATCGTCGGTGGACCTTACCTCGGGCAGTGCCCGTTGCACCTGCAAACTGTTCGACAGGCCGACGGCACGGCGAGGATCTTTTTCTGGCTAAACTCGTCGCTGAATCTTGCGCGCAATCCGGGCGCGGCTTCGAAATCTCTGGAGCTGTCGGCATCGGCGGAAACTGCATCACCACAACCGAGCGCAACTTCGGTTCCTGCATCCATACCACATCCGGCGCCGGTAACTCCCGCGGCGGCTACGCCTGGACCAACAACCACAAATAAGTTGGGTGCTGACGCCGCTCACACTGAATCGGCGGCGGAGAACGCCGCAGAGCGATCATCGAGGAGGTCCGTTGACTGCGACGATTTGTGCCAGGGGCTCAAAAAGGTGTTGGAGAACCGTGCGAGTTCGTTCCGGCAATTAGGGGCCGGGCGCGAGAGTTCCGTGCAGTCCAAACCCGCGGCAGCCGAGGATGCGGTCAAACTCTCCGGGGCGGGGAGCTGCTCGATTAATGCGGTGCCTTATGCGGACACGCAATCTTCCGCGAGGAATGAGGTCGCATCGCGAGCGCATTTTGCTCCGGTATCGACAAGAAGTTCTAGAGCCGGTAAGTCGCGGGCAGCTGGAGTGCCGGCAACACAGTATGTGTGCTACTGGCCGCAAAATTCGGAGGGAGCGGCAGAGAGTGAATTCCTTGATCTTAAAGGGCTCCTGAAGACGTTGATCCCATCGAGTTGGTCCGCGGAACAGAAGATCCGCGCCGACGAGCTTTCCGGGGCGCAGGTAACGGTTTGGTCCGCGCGGGATGCCAGGAAGAGGGCCGCTATCCGGCTGTACATGAGCGGCAGATCGGTGGGTTTGCATATTTCGGCGGGCCAATAGGAATCCCAGCTTCGCCTTAGTGAGAGAACACCAGGGCTTTCAGGCGTCGTCCGATGCCCGCTAATTCCGCTGGGCAAGTGTTGGAATGAAGTTCTGATTACTCCTCGATCGGCAGTATCTCGTGACGTAGCATCGGACCATGAGGCTGGCGCCATTGGCGTCGCGTAACGGGCCAGATTGTGGCGGCAGCGATCCGCGTGCCACGCGGTAAGGTTTTAACCGGATGCTTCCTTCTGAGTTATCCCACTAGCGTATTCGAAAGCAACTACATTGGAGACTAGCGCGTGCCGTCGTCTTGGAAGAGACTGTCCGTACCGACGACTCTTCCGTGTAGCGTGCCAGGAATCAGCGTCTCGCGATCCACATCCCCCGACTTGGCATCGGCAATGGTGACGTGGTTCACATCTAGTGTGCGGCCAAGCGCCCGTTCGTAGTTCGCTTTGGCTTCCTCGAGATTGGCCAGCGCGCGGAGCTCCGTGCCCTGCGCAGCGATCATATCGCGCTGCGTCAAAATGACGTTGTAAACGGTCGAAGCGCCAAGACGATATTTTTTCTGTTCCGCCTCAAACGTCTGCTGTTGCAATTCACGAGCCTTGCTGGCGGCTTCCACCTGTCCACGGCCTTGTGTAAGCGCGATGTAGGTGTTGCGAACGTCGAGAAGCGCAACATTTTTCAGTTGTTGCAACAAGGCTTCCTCCTGCTTCTGTGTGAGCAGGGAGCGGACATTGTCTGCCTGAGCGGAGCGGTTGCGCAAAGGAAGGCTTAATGTCAACTGGGCAGTAAAGTCCGGGAACCGGGTATGGAAGATCTGGCTCTGCGCCGTCGTGAATCCCTGCTGATTTATGCCCGTAGTCGGCGTGGTGGTCACCGGCACAAATATAGGGGTAGGTATGCCATTCACATCGGCGGATACCGGGTTGCCGTTTGCATCGACGACCGGAGCGCCGCTTACCAGTACCGCAGCGCCTTTAATAGGAGAATTGCCCGCGAGGCCGACGGAGCTGAACTGTCCGCTCAGCGTAAGCGAGGGCAAGAGCGCATTGCGCGTTGCATGGACGTCAATATTGGCGTTCAGCAAATTAAAAACTTCCTCCTGAAGTTCGGGCCTTTTCGCAAATGCCTCCTTCATGGAGTCTTCGAAGGAAGGATTTTCAATCGCGGCGGGCGGCGTCGGCTGGTCGGTGGTGATGATCTCGATGTTTACCACGTTGGGAGCCAGAGGGTCTTTCGTGATGGCATTTTTCAGGATTTGTTCATCCTGGAGCTGTACGGTGCGCGCCACGATCAGATTCTGCCGGTCGGTAGCGAGTTCGGATTCAGCGCGGGTAACGTCCAAGGGCGCCATGGTGCCAACGCCCAGTTGCTTTTTGTTGTCGTTCCACAGTTTTTCGGAAACCGTGACCGCCTGCTCGTCGACCTTTACGTTCGCTCTTGCATAAACCAGTTCCCAATAGGCCATGATGGTGCTAGTAATCGTGTTGATCGATTGTTGCGCAAAAGCCCAGTCCGCAAGCTTTCGATTGTTTTTTGCGATGCGGATGTTGCGTGTGTTCACCGCGATTCCGAAACCGTTCAGGAGCGCCTGGGAAAATCCGATGGTCAGCGCGGACTGAACGGCGGGATTGAAAAAGTTGGCGGTGGAGGTCGAACTGCTTCGCGTGTTGTTCCAGCTCAGGTTGAGTGTGGTCCCTGTTTCGAAGCCTTTTGAAAACTGCGTGTTGAATTGCGTGCTGTGGGTCTGCAGGCTTGCCAGACTCGCCGCTCCAGTACCGGAAATGAACGGATTGTTGATGGGAGTCGTCCGGTCGTCGAGCAGCACCGTGCTGGTGAGCGTCGGATCGTACTGGAAGTTGGGAAGATTGGCCGTCGAGGAGCTAAACGCCGCCCCCGGCGTGGAAAAGCCGAACCCGCCCGCCTTGGCTTTGAGAATCGATGCGTCGGCGATCCACGGGTAGTAGCGCTGCACACCGATATCGAGACTGTTTTCCAGCGCCAGTTCCACCGCATCCTGCAAGCTGAGCTCCAGTTTGCCGTCTTGAATCAATTGATCGAGCCGAGGGGAATTGGTCAGGACAGGCTCCTCAATCCTGATCTGCTGGTATGGCTTGAGCAGATTCGGAAAAGGACTTGGGCCGCGCGTGAAATCGTGAGTCGCGAGGCCGAGAGAGGCGACCGGAGCGATGGAGGAACCCGTTGCCGGAGCGGTGGGAGTGGGCGCCGACGGCGGATTTTGGGCCGGATTCTGAGCGAACGCGGGAGAAAGCGGCCCGGCAATAAGCAGAATGCCGAGGAACAGAGCAAGCAGCGAACGTGCCGCTTGCAAGGAAGAGCTCCTATCCCGCGCCGATAAATGGCTAAACCTCCTAGTAACGGTCAACAGCAAGGACATCGCATTCATGCAGACAGTCGTCATGACAATTTTCCCCTCGAGATTCCGTCCCAGCGGGACGCATTTTTTCGCATCTGACAGTGTGGAACGTGCCCTGAATCTGTAGCGGTACACTCAATTGGAAGGATTGTTGCCTCGCAGAAGGTAGCCTCCGGTTGCGTGGCCGCAAAAGCTGCTTTTCTGGGACATCCCTCACGAGTTGACCACGACAGCGACCAGAAAATCCCGGGCGGGCCGAAGACTCAGGTGGCAGTCTAGCAGGCACCCCATTCCTTGACAACGGAGACCACGGCGGCTAGGCTGCTCACGATTCAGTGTTTAGAGGCGATTCGCGGTCGGCCGAAACGATGCTCTCAAGAGAAGAATTGCTGCGCACATTCGAATCTGTCGGCGCTATCCGCCATGGCCACTTTGAGCTATCCAGCGGCCTGCACAGCGGCATGTATGTGCAATGCGCGCTTGTCCTTCAATACCCCCGGCTGGCGGAAAAACTTGGGCATGCGCTGGCCTCGCTTTTTTCCGACGCCGTCATCACAGCGGTCGTTTCCCCGGCGTTGGGGGGCGTGGTGATCGGCCAGGAAGTCGCTCGCGCTCTGCCGGAACCCAAGGGCTCGACGGGCAGGGGAGTTCCGGCCATCTTCGTTGAGCGCGACGGCAGCGGCACGCTCACTTTGCGACGCGGATTCTCACTGCAGCCCGACCAGCACGTTCTTGTGATTGAAGATGTCTGGACAACCGGCGGCTCGACGCAGGAGACGATTCAAGTCGTGGAAGAAGCGGGTGGGCGCGTCGTCGCCGCGGGAGCATTGATCGACCGGAGCGGGGGGAAGATTGAATTTCCGGTCGAGTCCCAAGCGCTGCTCGACCTGCCGATTGCCAGCTATGAGCCGGAAGACTGTCCTTTGTGCCGCGAAGGCAGCATAGCCATAAAGCCTGGCAGCCGTTTCGTCCGATCCGCCCCGTGACGCATTCTGGACGCTTGCCAAACGTACGCTCTCTTCCGGGAATCGTTCACTGAACTCCGAGCTCATCCCTCTCATGCGCCATTTCAAGCTCACCATCGCCTATGACGGCACAGACTTTCATGGCTGGCAGATTCAGTCCGAGAAACCGACGATCCAAGGAGAGATTGTCGGAGTGCTCCGGCGCCTCACGCAAGAAAACGTTCAGTTGCACGGCGCGGGACGCACGGATGCGGGAGTGCATGCGCTTGGCCAGGTAGCAAGCTTCCACACACAATCCGGTTTGTCCGCCGGCGAATTCCAAAGAGCGCTGAATGCCTTGTTGCCTCCTACGATTCGCATTGTCGGTTCCGAAGAAGTGGGACCGGACTTTCACGCTCGCTGGTCCGCGCTGGGCAAGATTTATCGCTACCGCTTGTTTCGCGGGAAAGTCGTTCCGCCATCGGTGTGGCGATTCGTTTTGCACTACCCCTTTCCGCTCGATGAAGATGCCATGCGTATCGCCGCCTCGCGCTTCGTTGGCCCGCATGATTTTTCGGCCTTTGCCGCTTCCACCGGTTCGGAGGACGATGACAAGGAACGTTCCACGGTACGGGAAATTTACGCCAGTGAACTTGCACGCAGTGAGGACGGGGAGGAGCTTGTCTACACCGTGCGGGGCCGCTCGTTCCTCCGTTATATGGTTCGGAAGATGGTCGGCACGTTGCTCGACGTCGGCCGCGGCAAGCTCGTCCCCGATGACATTCTGCGTCTTTACCAACTGCGCGACCGTGCCAAGTCCGGACCAACTGTTCCTCCACAAGGCCTCTGCATGGTCGAAGTCATGCACGACGAAGCCTGGCGAATAGGCCGTCCCTAGCTGGCTGTGGAACGTCAAAGCCGCAGCGCATCCTGAAAATCAGATACAATCGCGTTATGGCGGCCACTGCCATCCCCGTCGATACGATTCCGTCGATTGATCCCGCCACAGGAAGAGTCCATGCGCAGGTCGATAGGACGCTGCCGTCCGCGCTGCCGGAAATTTTGTCTCGGGCGCGCGCCGCGCAAACCACCTGGAGAGCTTTGCCGGCGGAGTCGCGTTGCGCGCAACTCTGTGTCCTTCGCCAAATGATGATGATGTCTCGCGGCACGCTGGCCGATACGGTCGTCGCGGAGTCAGGCAAGCCGCGCGTGGAGGCTCTTTTCGCGGATATTTTCGTTGCCCTCGACACCGCGGATTTCTTTTCAAAAAAGGGCCCGGCACTCCTGCGGCCCGAGCGAGTCCCGCACCACAGTATCGCAGCGAAAGCCAAGTCCGGCCGCATTGTCTATGAGCCAGTGGGCGTTGTCGGGATCATCAGCTCGTGGAATTACCCGCTTGCCATTCCACTCAGCCAAATTATTCCGGCCGTGGCTGCGGGCAACGCCGTCGTCTGCAAGACCAGCGACTTGACTCCGCGATGTGGAGCGCTCATTGAAAAGCTTTTCGAAGACGCCGGCTTTCCCGGGAACCTGGTCACGGTGATTCAAGGCGGCGGGGAAGTTGGCCAGGCGTTGATCGACGCCGGCCCGGACAAACTCCTATTCACCGGCAGCGTGGCCACAGGGCGCCGTGTAGCCGAAGCTTGCGCGAAGAAACTGATCCCCACTGTTCTCGAGCTGGGGGGCAAAGACGCAATGATCGTCCTTGCGGACGCGAACCTCGATGTCGCGGCGAGCGCTGCCGTGTGGGGCAGCTACACGAACTGCGGGCAGGTCTGCTTATCCGTCGAGCGGCTTTTTGTGGAACAGAAAGTCGAAGAAAAATTTCTCGCCCTTTGCGTGGAGAAATCGAAGAAGCTCCGTATTGGACCGGGATGCGATGCGGCGACGGATGTTGGACCGCTGATTCGTCCGCAGCATGTGCAGCGGATAAGCGAATTGGTTCACGACGCCGTCGCGCGCGGCGCGCGTGTGCTGTCCGGCGGCAAGCCGCGCCCCGATCTTGGCGAGAATTTCTTCGAGCCCACGGTCATTGCGGGGGTGGACTCCTCGATGAGGCTCTTTCAGGAAGAAACTTTCGGTCCTGTTCTCGCCGTTCAGTCCGTGAAAGACGCTGAAGAAGCCGTCGCCCGCGCTAATGATTCCGCCTTCGCGCTCGCGGCCAGCGTGTGGACGAGCGAGGCAAAGCGCGGCGAGGCCGTAGCCGCGCGGCTACGGGCTGGCGCGGTGATGGTGAATGACACGATCAGCTATTTCGGCATCGCGGAAGCGCCTCACGGGGGCTGCGGCGCGAGCGGCTGGGGCCGCACGCACGGCAAAGCGGGGTTGCTCGAAATGGTGCAAGCCAAGTATATCGATGTGGACCGTCTGCCGGGCCGCGAGAAGCCGTGGTGGTATCGATATGGCGCCGAGCTCGAACGCGGTGCCGACTCATTTCTCCGGTTTGAATTTGGCGGCGGCTTGGCCGCAAAATTGCGCAATGCTCGTGGTGCGCTGAAGACAATGTTCCGCGATCACGGATACTGATTTCGCGGCGTGAACGCCGAGATAGCGAGTTTAAAGCCGCAAAAGAGGAATGAAGGCGAGTCTGATGCAGCAAAACGAATGGATCTACGACTGGAATGTGGCGGCAGCGCCGCTGCTCGCCCCGGGCACTCGAGTGCTCCTGAATGACGAGACGCTTCGCGACGGGCTGCAAAACCCCTCCGTGCATGATCCCAGTATCGAAGAAAAAATTGAAATCCTGCACCTGATGGAAGCGCTGGGAATCAATTCGCTAAACATCGGTTTGCCGGGTGCGGGTGCGCACGCCGTCAAGCATTGTGAGGCCTTGGCGCGTGAGATCGTCGGCAAGCGTTTGAAAATCAAGCCCAACTGCGCGGCGCGAACGATCGAAGCCGATATCCGACCGATTGCCGAAATCTCACAGCGTGTAGGCATGGCTATTGAGGCGGCCACGTTCCTTGGTTCGAGCCCGATTCGTCGCCTCGTTGAAGACTGGACCGTGGAGCATCTCGAGCGCACGACGGAGCGCGCCGTTAAGTTCGCTGTCGATAAAGGCCTCCCGTGCATGTATGTAACGGAAGACACGATCCGTACCGACCCAGAGACCGTGAAACGACTTTATAACACTGCGATTCGAAGTGGCGCCCGCGCCATCGTGTTGTGTGACACAGTTGGCCATGCCATTCCGAATGGCGCTTACAACCTGGTGAAATTTGTCATCGAAGAAGTCGTCAAGCCCAGCGGCGAGAAAATCCGTGTGGACTGGCACGGCCACAACGATCGAGGCCTGGCGGTGGCAAATTCTCTCGCAGCCATTGCCGCCGGGGCGGATCAAGTCCATGCCGCGGCGAATTCACTCGGAGAACGCGTCGGCAATACGGCTATGGAACTCATGCTCGTCAATCTGCGCCTGATGGGCGTCATCCACCAGGATCTTTCCCGACTCGGGGAATATTGTGAAAAAGTGGCCAAGGCCACGCACACTGTCGTCCCTCCGAATTATCCGGTCATTGGGCGGGATGCGTTCCGAACCGCCACGGGCGTCCATGCGGCGGCCATCATCAAGGCATTTCACAAAGGGAATCAGTCCCTCGCCGATTCCGTTTACAGCGGCGTTCCCGCGCATCTCTTCGGCCTGGAGCAGATCATCGAGATCGGCCCTATGAGCGGCAAGTCCAACGTGCTGTTCTGGCTCGAGCGGCACAAGATTCCCGCCGACGAATCCCTCGTCAACCGCATCTTCGATGCCGCCAAGAGTTCAGCCCGCGTACTTACGGACGCGGAAATTTCCGCACTCTGCGCCACGGCCACACGACATTGAACATTAAAAGAAGGCGCAGCAGGGAAGTGAAACGCGTCCTCGTTTGGGTTATCCTTTTCGCTATGCCGGTTCGCTCTTCCCTCGCCCGCCACGCAATCCACCTCTCCGCTTCCGGCCAGCTAGCTGAAAACGGGCAAGTGCGCGCTGCCCTTGGTTGGTTTGCTTTGCATCTCGATTGGATCAACGAGCGGCAGGCTCGCCTCACGGAAATTCCCGCGCCTCCCTTTCAAGAGGGCCCACGCGCGGCAGCCGTCAAGACTCTTTTTGCCGACGCCGGCCTCAATACGCAAATCGATTCCACCGGCAGTGTGATCGGAGAATTGCCTGGTCTGAACGAAAAAGAGATTGTCATGCTTTCGGCCCACCTCGACACCGTTTTCCCTGCGGGAACCGACGTCCGGGTTCGGCGTGACGGCGGCCGGCTGCTTGCCCCGGGCATTTCAGATAACGGCACGGGGCTTGCCGCGCTTGTGGCCATCGCGCGCGCCATGCATGAAGCACAAATCAAGCCACAGCGCACAGTCCTGTTTGTCGCCGATGTCGGTGAGGAAGGAGAGGGCAATCTTCGCGGCATGCGCGCTCTCGTCGATGCGTACCGCGAGCGCCTCAAAGCGGTAATCGTTCTCGATGGCGCCGGCACCGATCACGTTACGACGATAGCGCTGGCCTCCCGCCGATTGGAAGTGGTGATTACCGGTCCCGGCGGACACAGCTGGTCAGACTTCGGGATGCCGAATCCAATTAATGCGCTGGTGCGTGGCTCCGTACGCTTCATCAATACCAAGGTTCCCACTTCGCCGCGCACAACCTTCAATCTTGGACAAATCGAAGGCGGCACCTCCGTCAATTCCATTCCGCACGAAGCCCGCCTCAAAGTGGACGTGCGCTCCGAGAGCGAAGGCGAACTCGGGCGGCTGGAATCCGCTTTGCGAGAATGCATGGCCGCCGGTGTCCGCGACGAAATGGAAGCTTCGCGCGATCGTTCCCGCAGACTCGAATGGAAGGTCGAAATTCTGGGCAGCCGACCCGGTGGCGAGTTGGCGCCAGAGTCGCCGCTTCTCGCTTCGTTACGCGCCGCGGATGTTATCGTGGGAAACGAATCACGGATCGAGCGTTCCTCCACCGATGCAAATATTCCGCTTTCTCTCGGCATCGATGCCATTTCGATTGGCGCCGGAGGCAACGGCGGCGGCGCACACTCGCTCCTGGAATGGTACGAACCGGCGGGCCGCGAGCTGGGACTGAAGCGCGCACTGCTTACACTGATCGGAGTCGCCGGCCTGGCGCCGGAGAAAAGTCGATGAAAATTCGCAGAACCAGCTTGCTTTATTTGCTTGGGATAATCCTTTTGAGTTTTTGCGCGGGGCTGGCGGTTCACCGGACGAGTGCCCAAGCCGCTCAAGGCGGCCAGGGCGATTCGCACACCGTCGTTTATCTTCACGGCCGGATTTACACGAATGATCCCGAAAATCCCTGGGCTGAAGCGATGGCCATTCGCAACGGCAAGATTCGCTGCGTCGGCAAACTCGATTACATCTTTCTCGAGTGCGGCGGAAATGATCCCAGCGCGGAAGTCGTGCAGCTCAAAGGCAAATTTGTGATGCCCGGTTTCAACGACGCCCACGTGCACCTCGGCAATGCGGGCGCGGACATGCTCTCCGTGCGCTTGAATGGAGTCACCAGCATCGAGGAACTCCAGAAACGCCTCGCCGCTGCCGTGGCGCAGCGCAAACCCGGTGAATGGATCACGGGGAGCGGATGGGATCACACGTTATGGCCCGAAAAGAAATTCCCGAACAAACAGGATCTCGACGCCGTCGCGCCGAGGAATCCCGTTTTTCTCACGCATGTTTCTGGCCACGTGGCAGTTGTCAATTCTCTGGCGCTGAAACACGGTGAGATTTATAAGGAAACTCCCAATCCGCCGGGCGGCATGATCGAACGCGACGCCAATGGCGATGCCACCGGCATGCTTGAAGAAGATTCCGCCATGAGTCTCGTTTCCGAGAGGATTCCCGATCTCAAAGCCGACCAGCGCCGACGAGGAATTCTCATGGTTCTTTCCGACGCCGCGAAATATGGTGTGACCTCTGCGCAGGATTTTTCTGAATGGGCAGACTTTCTTGTTTATTCGCAGTTGAAAGATGAAGGAAAGCTGACACTGCGTATTACGGAATGGCTGCCCTTCCTGCTGCCCATGGACCAACTGCAAAATATGCGCGCCGAGGGCGGGACGACCGACCCCTGGCTTCGCACTGGCGCGCTAAAAGCCTTCACCGACGGCGCTCTCGGCTCCCGAACCGCCGCAATGCTCGCCCCCTACTCGGACGATCCCGCCACAAGCGGCATCCTGACCAATAATCCTGAGAAGTTGCGCGCCATGGCCATCGAGCGCGACAGAGCCGGCTTTCAACTTAATTTCCATGCCATCGGGGACCGCGCCAACCGCGTAGCTCTAGACGTGTTCGAAGCCGTCGCCAAGGCCAACGGGCCGCGCGACCGCCGCGACCGCATTGAACATGCGCAAGTTCTCGCATCGGAAGACTTGCCCCGTTTTGCGCAGCTCAAAGTAATCGCCTCAATGCAACCTTCCCATGAAACTACCGATATGCGGTGGGCTGAACAACGGATTGGCCCTGACCGTGCCAGGGGAGCGTACGCCTGGGCCTCTCTTCTCAAAAGTGGCGCGCATCTTGCCTTCGGCACCGACTACGACGTAGAACCCATCAATCCGATGCGCGGTCTCTACGCTTGTGTGACACGCGAACTGCCCGAGGGAGGTCCGGCTGGCGGTTGGGAGCCGCAAGAAAAAATTTCGCTCGAGGATTGCATCCGCGCATACACTTCGGGTTCCGCTTATGCGCAATTTGAAGAAGGTAAGAAGGGCGAATTGAAAGCCGGCGAATACGCCGACTTTATTATTCTTTCCGCCGATATCACAAAGATTTCGCCGAGGGAGTACTTTAACACCACCGTCCTCAGGACCGTCGTCGGCGGCCGCACAGTTTACTCGCAAGCCGACAGCTCCTTGCCCTAGTTCAGGCTTCTTCCGCGCTTTTCACCACAAGGCAAATGTATTTGGTGTATTTAGGCTGATTTGTCATAGCGGCAGAGCATGTGTCTCTCTCCTATTTTTGGGCAGGAGTCTTCCAAAAATTGAAACTTGCTCTTGAAATCATGTTCAGGGACCCACAGGTTTTCGGCTTCAAATATCTAAACTTCATCGGTTTTCTAAATTTTAGGTCATTTGTTTCTAAATTTAGTCGCGTTGAGCGTTTCTATCTGACATTGGCAGGCTTGTTGGACGCTTTTTGTCGGCGTTAATCTCTAGTTGATCACATCTTTTCTAACTGCGCAGGTTCGGCGCAGAAAAAAGTAAGAGTTATTCCATATGATATTTTTGAGGAGTGCGAAAGTCGGAGAATTTCTATGAAACGCTGTAGTGATATATGTCGCAGCGTATGAAAATTCATGTCGAAGCGTCCTCAGCATTAGATAATTTATAGAACCCATTAGACTAATATTTTTTCAAGTCAATGGTAATCGGCTTGCAAATACACCCGCAGTTCAATGTTTTGTGCGGTCGCCCACTTCCAAGCGCGTTTGAGTTCTGTACCGTGGGCGGGTTGTTCGGTCAGATCCGATTTTCGAGAAGGAATAAGGCCCTTTGGGGGGCCCATCCAGGAGGTAGTTGAATGTCAAGTAAGCGATTGACGTTGCTTCTAGCCGCTTTGTTCTGTGTATTCGCTCTGGCTCCGTCTTCATTGTTTGGGCAGGCCGCAAGCACCGGCACAGTAGCCGGCACTATTACAGACCCGTCTGGCGGGGCCGTAGTAGGTGCGACGGTTACTCTGACGGACACGGCGACCAACATTTCGCGAACCGCTGCGACCAATGAGTCGGGGCGCTATTTCTTTGCGAACGTTGTCCCAGGCATTGTCAATGTCAGCGTTAGCAAAACGGGATTTCGTGTATCGAAGCTTGCCAATCAGGAAGTGACCGTCGGCGCAAACCTGACTTTGAACGTTGTCATGGAACTTGGCTCTGTCGCGGAAACGGTTGAGGTGACAGTCACGACCGGCGCCGAACTCCAAACGTTGAACGCGACAGTCGGCAATACCGTCAGCGGCAGCCTTCTGCAGAACCTGCCTTCTATCGGCCGGGACTCTTCAACGTTCGTGACTTTGCAGCCAGGCGTTTCGCCGGATGGCAGCGTCGCCGGCGCGGTCGTCGATCAGAGCACATTCATGCTAGATGGCGGCCAGAACACCAATGATATGGACGGCAGCATGCAGGTTTATACGCCCAGCTTCGGTGGCGACCCAACCGGCGGTATCGTTGCCAATCAGGTTGGCGGCGCCCCCACCGGAGTCATGCCGACGCCGCTGGATAGCGTCGAAGAGTTCAAAGTCAATACGACCAACCAGACTGCGGACTTCAACAGCTCCGCGGGCGCGCAGGTTCAAGTGGTTACCAAGCGCGGAACCAATTCCTGGCATGGCTCGGCTTACGAGTATTTTTTTGATAACGGCATGAACGCGAACACCTGGGACAACAATCTCGGACAGGTCGTGAACGGAGTTTATACCCCGTTCGCAAAGCCCTCTTATCACTATAACCGTGGCGGCGGTTCCGGTGGCGGACCGATAATCTCCAAGAATATTTTGGGTGGAAAAACGTATTTCTTTGCCAATTACGAGGGGTTCTGGTGGAAGAACTCCGCGACTTTCGAAGCGGCTGTTCCCAGCGCTGACATGCGCAATGGAATCGTACACTTCGATGTCTGCAACGCTGCTTGCCAGGCAACTGGAGGTCCCGCTCCGGTTCCCACCACCTTCAACTTGGCCAGCGGTACAAATTGCGGCGCCAGCGGAACGGCCCCTTGTGATCCGCGTGGGCTGGGCATAAATTCCTTGGTCCAGCAGATGTGGAACAAGTTTGAGCCGATTGGCAATGACCCAGGCTGCACCGTCGTTGGCATCGGCTCTCGCTGTGACGGCGTCAACGAAATTGGATACAAGGCCAATATCTCGCTTCCGTACAACTCGAATTTTGGCGTGGCGCGCATTGATCACGACTTTGGTTCAAAATTCCACTTCAATAGCAGCTACCGCTATTACGGCCTTCGCCGGACTACCAATAGTCAGGTGGACATCGGCGGATTCTTCCCCGGAGACACCTTGGGCACACCCTCATCCCAGTCCAACCGTCCACAGCAGCCCTGGTACTTCGTGGCGGGTTTGACCATAAACGTGACTCCGAACACGACGAACGACTTGCATTTTAGCTACCTTCGCAATTACTGGGCTTGGAACGCGACTGGCGGCTCGGCTCAGTTTTCTCAGATCGGAACCAATGTGGGTGGCGCGGCGCTTGAGCCCTTTGGCGAGGTTTCCACTACAGTACTTGCTCCCTACAACGTGAATACCCAGAGCGTCCGCACACGGTTCTGGGACGGGCAGGATAAATTCCTCCGAGACGACTGGACCATGCTCAAGGGCAACCACCTCTTCACTTTCGGTGGCGCCTACCAGCGCAATTATGACTACCATCAGCGCTCGGACAATGGCGGCGGCATTAATTATCAGGCAACGTACCAGCTGGGTGACTCAGTTGGCGGTGGGCTTGTTGACTTTTCCGCAACGACTCCGGCGGGCGTGACCTCCAGCACGTGGGGCCGCGTGAATTCCGCGGTTATGGGCATCGTCACGGACTCTCAGATTGCCTATACACGCGCGGGAGCTAATCTTGCTCTCAATCCTCCGCTCACACACGCTTTCGACCAGAGCACAATTCCGTATTACAACGTGTACTTCAGCGATTCCTGGCACCTCAAGCCATCTTTCACCTTCACATACGGCCTGGGCTGGACGCTGGAAATGCCGCCGACCGAAAAATTCGGGAAGCAGATCCTGCTCGTCGATGCCAGTGGCGCCGCATTGGATCTAAACACGTATATCAAGCAGCGCGAAACGGCTGCGCTCGCTGGCCAGGTGTACAATCCGGAAGTCGGGTTCGCACTGGTTGGCAATACCGGCGCCGGTCAGAAGTATCCTTACAATCCATACTATGGATCCTTTAGCCCGCGCGTAGCCGTAGCTTGGAACCCCACCTATACAGACGGCATGTTGGGTAAGCTCTTCGGCGGCAGCAAGTCCGTTATCCGCGGCGGATATAGCCGAGTCTATGGGCGCCTCAACGGCGTGGATCTCGTCCTCGTTCCCCTTCTGGGCACAGGACTCATCCAGGCAGTTCAATGCCGCACCAATAATATGGACGGGACTTGCACCACGCCTGCGGGCGGACTTAGCGTTGCCAATGCTTTTCGCATCGGGACCGACGGGAACAACGCTCCTATACCGGCCGCTTCAGCAACGCTGCCTCAGCCGACATTCCCCGGATTCAACTCCGTGGCTTCGGGAGCCGGTGAAGCGCTCGACCCGAACTTCCGTCCCAACGTGGTTGATTCCTTCGACTTCACGATTCAGCGCCAGCTCTCCAACAAATTCATCCTGGAAGTTGGCTATATCGGCCGAAGAATCACGCATGAATATCAGCCCATCAATATCAATTCTGTGCCGTACATGATGACCTTGGGCGGACAGCAATTTGCCAGCGCGTACGCGGCCGTCGAAACTGGCCTCGGATGCGCAACGTCTTACGCTGCGTGCGGCGCGGCAATTCCCACGGACCCGAACGCCGCCACTCAACTAGCCCTGCAAACTGCGTACGCCAACACCTTCGCACCACAGAAGTTCTTTGAGACGGCGCTGGCGGGAACAGGTTACTGCACTGGCTTTGCCTCGTGCACGTCGGCTGTCGTTTTCAAAGAGGGCATCTCCAAGCACAACTTGCTTAACCAGGCGGTGTGGAACGTGTGGAGCGATCTGGACCGCGGAGGATTCAATTTTGGCCGCAGCATGCTGAACACTCCCATCGCCGGTCAAGCTTTCGGCGGGAGCGGCCAGATGACTTCCGGCGTCGGCGTCAATGCCAGCCTCGGCTATGGCAACTACAACGGCGGATTCGTTTCGTTCAAAATGAACAACTGGCACGGCATCACGCTCCAGGAGAACTTCACCTACAGCAAGGCCCTGGGCACCGGAGCTTTAGTTCAGGCCACCAGCGAATACACGACGAACAGCGCCTTCGACCTTAACAATGGTTACGGGTTGCAGAACTTTGATCGCAAGTTCGTCTTCAACACCTTCGCCATGATCGATGATCCCTGGTACAAGGGGCAGCACGGCCTTATCGGCCACCTCGCGGGTGGTTGGTCTTTGTCGCCAGTTCTCGCCATTGGCAGCGGCCAGCCTCTTGGCTGCGGAACAAATACCGACGCCCAATCTTTTGGAGCGGGTGACGGAGCGAACTTCTTCACCACCGAAAACTGCATTCTCACAAAGGCGGCCTCGGGTGGTTCAGCCTCGCTCCACAACAACGCCGGCCCGGGCGCCTTCAACATCTTTGCGGATCCTGCCGGCGTGTTAGCCACGACCCGTCCGGCTATTCTTGGCCTCGACACCAACACGGGCGGAGTTGGAATCTTCCGCGGCTTGCCCTACTGGAACGTTGACATGCGTCTGGTCAAGGACATCCATATCATGGAGCGCGTAAGCCTCCAGTTCCAGTATGTGCTCACCAACGTCTTCAACCATCCGGTCTTCGCAGATCCGGCAGTGGGAGACGCACAGACTGGACTCGGGGTTGACCCGACCACAGCGAGCACCTTCGGTGTCGTGAACTCACAGGGCAATTTCCCGCGCCAGATGCAGTTCGGGATGCGGCTCACTTTCTAAATCTTTCCGGCGAACGCTTCATCTCGCCGCAAAAACGGGGAAGGCCTCCAAGGCTTTCCCCGTTTTATTTTCTGCATACGCGATCGCGCCAACGCTCCGTCAACCTCTGCTGGGCTCCTTCTCCAACCCAAGTTTCAGCAATTGCCTGTGAGGGGCTACATCTGCCGGTCATCCGCTATGGACAACTGCTTCGACCGTCCAGCAGTGTCTAGACTTGAGCGCAGTTTCCTACGGATGTTCCCTCTTTGACAGAGGCCAAGATCATGCGGATGGAGGCGGTTCATTCTTAATCGGGATCAACAACGAGTGCTCCCTACGCATCATCGCTATGCTTCCCGTCAAGGGCTCTCAAAATTCAAGATGGTTCTGTAACGTACAGTACCCGTATTCGAGAAGCGTGTCTGGGTCTAGTCCTCTCATCTAAATTTTATATGGACCGTCTATCAAATTCTCATTGACAAATCTCCCTACGGGCAATATATACCACCACGATTCCTCTGACTGTGGTGGCAGTTTCCGATTGCTTCTGGTCGGGAGTGTGGCGTTTTGTCTGTGTCTTCTGGTGAAGTTGTCTTTACTTGAGTCAAGCTTGTTCGTAACGGACGGGCAATTATTCTATGAAAGTCCGTAGCGAAATATGGTGAAACATATATCGCTTTAGAATAAATTGACCTCAAGTTTAGATAATTTATAGACCTGATTTGAGTTATTTTTCTGTGCGTCGATGGAGATTGGTTTGCACGAGGCTTTTCACACTTTTAGTATGCGGTTGCCTGATGTATAGCCAGGGTTCTCTACCGTCGATGGTTAGGTCGGCTTATTTAATATTTTGAGAAGTAGTAGGGCCTCTTCGGGGCCCATCCAGGAGGTAGTTGAATGTCAACTAAGCGAGTGGCTTTGCTCCTAGCTGCGTTGTTTTGTTTATTTGCTGTAACTCCCTCGTCCTTGTTTGGCCAGGCAGTCAATAGCGGTACTGTAGCCGGAACTGTGACGGACCCGTCCGGCGGGGCCGTTGTCGGTGCTACGGTCACGCTGACCGACACCTCTACGAGTATTCCGCGAACTGCTACGACGAACGAGAGTGGCAGATACTTCTTCGCGAACGTTCCACCTGGCACTTACAACGTGAGCGTCAACAAAACAGGGTTCCGCGTTTCGAAACTCATCAACCAGGTTGTGAACGTCGGTGCGAGCTTGACCCTCAACGTGGTTATGGAGCTGGGTTCGGTTGCAGAAACGGTTGAAGTTACTGTCACGACAGGCGCTGAACTCCAGACGTTGAACGCGACTGTCGGCAACACCGTCTCTGGTGACACTTTGCAGTCTTTACCGTCGATCGGCCGGGACACGGGCTCTTTCGTCACTCTACAACCGGGCGTCTCCCCGGATGGTAGCGTCGCTGGCGCCGTGGTGGATCAGAGTTCCTTCATGCTTGACGGAGGACAAAACACCAACGACATGGACGGCAGCATGCAGGTTTATACCCCAAGTTTCGGGGATGATCCCAGCGGTGGGATCGTTAAGAATTCGATCGGCGGGGCGCCGACGGGTGTCATGCCCACCCCGATCGACAGCGTCGAGGAATTCAAAGTCAATACCGCTAACCAGACCGCCGACTTCAACAGCTCCGCGGGCGCGGAGGTTCAAGTCGTCACCAAGCGCGGCACCAATGCCTGGCACGGAACGGTCTATGAGTATTACCTCGATAACAATTTCAATGCTAACACGTGGGATAACAATTTGAGCGGCACGCCCCTTGCCAGTTACCACTATAACCGCGCTGGCGCTGCGGGGGGCGGACCGATAATTCCGAAAACAATCCTCGGCGGGAAGACCTATTTCTTCGCCAACTACGAAGGCTTCTGGTGGCCGAACTCCGCCACCGGTACGTGGATCGTCCCTTCGGCGAACCTGCGGAATGGGATCATCACGAACCCTACTGATGGTACGACATACAATATGGCGACCGGGCAGAATTGCGGGAACGGAACAGCTGCCTGCGATCCCCGCACGACCTTCCCGGCGGGGAGTGGCCCCGGTATTGACCCTATCGTCCAGCAAATGTGGACCAAGTTCATGCCTCTCTCGAATGCTCCGGCTAGCAGTCCTTGCCTGAGTTTCACGGGTTCGAGCCGCTGCGACGGTGTCAACGAGCAGGCCTTTCGCGCCAATTTCTCTGAACCCTACACGTCACATTTTGGAGTTGCCCGCCTCGACCATGACTTTGGTGCGAAGTGGCACTTCAGCAGCAGTTACCGATTTTACAGGCTGCAGAGAACAACGGGTAGTCAGACGGATATCGGCGGCTTCTTCCCCGGCGATACGCTCGGGCAGCCCGCTTCCGTTTCCAATCGCCCTCAGCAGCCCTGGTATATCGTGGCGGGGATGACGACCAACATTACTTCGAACACCACAAACGATTTCCATTTTAGCTATTTGCGCAACTACTGGGCATGGAATGCTGCCGGTGGTCCGCCGCAGTTCTCGCAACTTGGCGGTGCGTTGGAACCGTTTGGCGAGAGCACTACTGTCCTTGCACCTTATAACGTGAACACCCAGAACGTTCGCACGCGCTTCTGGGACGGTCAGGACAAGTTCTTCCGCGACGACGTCACCATGCTGAAGGGTAACCATCTTTTGACTTTTGGCGGCGCCGTTCAAAAAAATTACGACTATCATCAGCGTTCAGACAACGGCGGCGGTATCAACTACACTCCGACCTATCAGCTCGGTGATTCGAGGGGCGGAGGCAACGTGGATTTCACCGGCACCATGCCGTCAACCTATCCAAGCGCATCGCAGTGGGCCCGCGTCAATGCCGCTGTCTTGGGCATCGTCACGGACTCCCAAATCGCATACACTCGCGCCGGTGCAAATCTCTCGTTGAATCCTCCACTTACACACGCCATTGAACAGAGCCACATCCCCTTCTACAACGTCTACTGGAGTGATTCCTGGCACATGAAGCCGTCCTTCACACTAACCTATGGCTTGGGTTGGACACTTGAGATGCCGCCAACAGAAGTACTCGGGAGGCAGGTCGAACTCGTTGACGCCAGTGGCCAGCAACTTCAGCTTTCGGCATACCTCAGGCAGCGCGAGACGGCAGCTCTGCAAGGCAACGTATACAATCCGACGGTCGGCTTTGCCCTCGTTGGCAACACTGGCCCTGGGCTTAAGTATCCCTATAACCCCTACTACGGATCCTTCAGCCCTCGCGTTGCGGTTGCTTGGAATCCGAACATCAGCGACGGTTGGATGGGCAAGATTTTCGGCGGCAACAGGACGGTTGTTCGTGGTGGATATAGCAGGGTCTACGGCCGTCTAAACGGTGTGGACCTCGTCCTCGTGCCGCTGCTAGGTACCGGGCTTATCCAGCCAGTTCAATGCTCCAATAACAACATGAACGGGACTTGTAGCGTCCCCGCTGGTGGCCTTACCGTTGCCAACGCCTTTCGCATTGGAACCGATGGCAACGTCGCGCCAATTCCGGCAGCTTCGCCAACCCTTCCGCAGCCAACTTTCCCTGGCATCAATAGCGTTTCCGCAGCGGCAGGCGAAGCATTGGACCCGAACTTCCGCCCCAACGTAGTTGATTCCTTTGACTTCACAATTCAGCGCCAATTGACGCCCAAGGTTCTCATAGAATTGGGGTACATTGGCCGGCGAATCACCCACGAGTATCAGCCGGTCAATATCAACGCCGTGCCCTACATGATGACAGTTGGAGGCCAGAGGTTCGATAAGGCTTATGCTGCTATCGAGACCTCTCTAGGGTGTGCCACTTCGTATAACGCATGTGGCGCAAGCGTTCCCTCATCCACGATTGTGGTCGGAGGAGTCAAGCAGGCAAACCCGGCGTACACCGCGTTCTTCAACTCGCTTCCAAAACAGGCGTTTTTCGAGAACGCGCTCACACCCGCATACTGCACGGGATCTTACGCGGGCGTAGCATTCTCCAGCTGTACCGCAATCGCTGCCTTCCATGAAATTGGCAACTTCGAACAGCAGGCTGTTTGGAGCCTGTGGAGTGACCTCGACAAAGGCGGATTCAATTTCCCGCGTAGCATGTTGAACACGCCTCTCGCTGGCGGCCCATTGGATTGCGGCGTCCCCGCCGGAACCGCCACATGCGGCGGGAACGGGCAGCTTTCCAGCGGCGTCGGCGTGAATGCCAGCATAGGGCACGGCAATTACAACGGCGCTTTCGTTTCCCTCAAGGTGAACAACTGGCACGGGATTACCTTTCAACAGAACTTCACCTATAGCAAGGCTCTGGGCACGGGAGCATTTGTCCAGGCCACCAGTGAATACACGCCGAACGATCCTTTCAACATCAACAATATGTACGGCGTGCAGAACTTTGACCGCAAGTTCGTTTACAACGCCTTTGCCTTGATCGATGACCCGTATTACAAGGGCCAGCAAGGCTTCAAGGGCCGTCTCCTCGGCGGTTGGTCGATCGCACCCGTCTTTGCGGCTGGCAGCGGAGCGCCGGTCTATTGCGGTTCCAACACGAATGCGCAATCCTTTGGCGCAGGCGACGGTAACAACTTCTTTGACAACGAACAGTGCATCTTCACCGGCGCACACCCGTACGGTTCTTCTCTGCATAACAACGAAGGTGATGGGGCCTTTGGCGCCTTTGCCGATCCGACAGCGCTCTACAACACCATCCGTAATCCCATCCTCGGTTTGGACACTGGGACAGGCGGTGTGGGAGTTATCCGAGGCTTGATGTACTGGAACATGGACTTGAGAATTACGAAGAACATCAAGGTCTATGAGCGCTCCAGCTTCGAATTCCAGTATGTGGTCACCAACGTGTTCAACCACCCGGTGTTCTTCGATCCGAGTCTTGATCCCACGAATCCCGGAGGCTGGGGCGTCATCAGCGGACAGGGAAATAACCCGCGCCAGATGCAGTTTGGCTTGCGCTTCCAGTTCTAATCTCTTCCGGCGAGTCTTCGCAGACTCGCTGCAAAAAACGGGGAAGGCCTCCAGGGCTTTCCCCGTTTTTTATTGTACATTCTCTCGGCTTTGGTCCTGTCACTTTCGAGTCGGTCGATTTCCAATTTCTCGTTTTCAGTTAAGATACTCCGAAAGGATGACCAAACGCCTTCGCGCCGATCTATCCCTCGCTCTTTGCAGCCTGCTCTGGGGCGCGACCTTTGTCGTGGTCAAGAGTTCGCTCGATTATTCCTCGGTCTTCGTCTTTCTGGCGGCCCGCTTCTCGCTGGCCGCGATTCTCATGGCTGCTTTCCGGCCCGGTGTCTTCCGCGCTCTCAAAAGAGGAGAGCTGCTCGCGGGAGCGGCTTTGGGTTTCTTTATGTTCGGTGGTTACGCGTTCCAGACCGCCGGCCTTCGGTTCACGACCCCGGCCAAGTCGGGGTTCGTCACCGGATCCAGCGTCGTCCTAGTACCCCTTCTTCTAGGCCTTTTTTGGGGACGGCGCCTCACCGCGTGGGTCTATAGCGGCGTTTTTGCCGCTGTTTTTGGCCTTTATTTCCTTACCGTCCCCGCCGAAGGCGTCTCGCATCTCAATCGCGGCGATCTCCTGACTTTCGTTGCTGCTGGCCTATACGCCACGCATATCATCCTGGTAGGGGATTACACTCGGCGGCACTCGGTTGCCGCGCTTAGCGTGCTCCAGGTTGCGGCCTGCGCAGCTCTGGCGTGGCTCGCCACCTGTTTGTCTTCTACCGCAGGCTGGCAAACGGCACGTCTCGGCTGGCAGGGGAAGTCGCTTCTGGGGATCGCTATTTGCGCCGTACTGGCCACGGCGGTAGCCTTCTCCATCCAGCTCTGGGCGCAGCAGTACACCAGCTCGAGCCACGCGGCCATCCTCTTTACGCTGGAGCCGGTCTTTGCTTCGCTTACTTCCTATTTGATTTTGGGAGAGCGGCTTGGGGGCCGTGCTTTGCTCGGCGCGGTACTCGTCCTTGCAGGCATTCTCATCGCGGAGCTCCTCGGCCCGCCCGCTGCGCCGGAATCTCCGGAGCCAACCGCCGAGCCCGCAGGAACCTGAACTGCGCGACAAGCGACCAGGAATGAGCCTGGTGTACCCGTCGGCCTGCCTTGTCCGCTCACAACCCTTACAAATTTAGCGGCCGTTGGCGTAATTCTTTATGTCCAGCGGTTCGTACATCGTGGCGGTAGCGGCGTGGGCTTTCTCATAGGCGGTGATTTCTGCTTCGTGCTGAAGCGAGGTGCCGATATCGTCCAGGCCTTTCAGCAGAACTTCTTTGCGCGACGGGGCCAGGTCGAAACGAAACATCAAGCCATGCCTGTCGGCAATGGTTTGATTCGGCAGATTCACCGTCAGCATGTAGCCTGCTTCCTTTTCCGTGCGCTGGAATAGTTCCTCGACCTGCTCTTCGCTCAGCGAGACGGGCAGAATTCCATTCTTGAAGCAATTGTTGTAGAAAATGTCCGCGTAGCTGGGCGCGATGATCACGCGGAAACCGTAGTCTTTCACGCCCCACGGCGCGTGCTCGCGGCTGGAGCCGCAGCCGAAATTATGCCGCGCCAGCAGGATCGAAGCTCCTTCATAGCGCGGAAAATTGAGAACGAATTCCGGATTCGGTTTCTCGCCCGGCAGATAACGCCAGTCATAAAACAAGATCCGACCAAAGCCCTGACGCGTCAGCGCTTTCAGGAATTGTTTCGGCACCATCTGGTCGGTGTCGACGTTGACCCGATCCAGCGGCGCGACCATGCCCGTGTGTGTGCTGAAAGGTTCCATTCGATTCGCGCTCCTCAGACTTTCAAATCGATTCTCTCGAAATCAGCCTCACTCGACGGATGAGACGTCGAGCGAGCGTACATCTACAAAGTGGCCGGCGATGGCTGCTGCTGCGGCCATGACAGGGCTGACGAGGTGCGTGCGACTGTCTTTGCCCTGGCGACCTTCAAAATTTCTGTTTGAAGTGCTGGCGCTGCGTTCGTGCGGCGGCAGCACATCGGCATTCATGCCGATGCACATGCTGCAGCCGGCGTCGCGCCACTCGAAACCGGCATCCCGGAAAATTTTGTCGAGGCCCTCTTTTTCGGCTTGCGCTTTGATGCCGCGCGAACCGGGGACGATGAGCGCCTGCTTGATGCTGTGCGCCACGTGCTTGCCAGCCACGAGATGCGCCGCGGCACGCAAATCATCGAGGCGCGAATTCGTGCACGAACCAATGAAGACGCGGTCCACTGGGATGTCCATGATGGGTGTGCCGGCCTTCAATCCCATGTATTTAAGCGCGCTTTCTGTGGCCTTCTGATCGTTGGGATCTTTGAAGGCGCCCGGTTCCGGTACGCGGCCCGTCACGCTGGTCACCATGCCCGGATTTGTTCCCCACGTTACTTGCGGTGCCAGATCTTTCGTCTGAAGCTCGACGGTCATGTCAAACTTGGCGCCGTCGTCCGTCTTCAACTTCTTCCATCGCTCGACCGCTTCTTGGAACGCTTTGCCACGCGGCACAAACGGCCGGCCTTCCATATACGCGAACGTCGTTTCATCGGGCGCGATCATTCCCGCGCGCGCGCCGCCTTCGATGGTCATGTTGCAGACGGTCATGCGGCCGTCCATGCTCAAATCCCGGATCGCCTCGCCGCCATACTCTGCAACGTGACCAGTGCCGCCGCTGATTCCAATTTTTCCGATGATGGCCAGAATGATGTCCTTTGCGGTCACGCCGCGCGGGCGCTTGCCATGCACCAAAATGTGCAGGGTTTTGCTGCGCGATTGCACAAGGCATTGCGTCGCCAGCACGTGCTCCACTTCGCTAGTTCCGATGCCGAATGCCAGTGTTCCAAACGCGCCGTGTGTCGAAGTGTGGCTGTCACCGCAAACGATGGTTTGCCCCGGCTGCGTTACGCCGAGCTCTGGCCCGATGATGTGGACAATACCCTGGTTGCGGCTATTCATGTCAAAGAGCCGCACGCCGGTATCGCGGCAATTCTTTTCGAGCGCCTCAAATTGGAGCCGCGCGTCCACATCAACGATTGGCAGCAAGCGGTCTTTTGTCGGGACAGAGTGGTCCATCACGGCAAATGTGAGGTCGGGGCGGCGGACCTTGCGCCCTTCGGCTTTCAGTCCTGCAAAGGCCTGTGGAGAGGTTCCCTCATGGATGAGGTGCCTGTCGATGTAAATGAGCGCGGGCTTGCCCGCCTCTTCGTGGACGACGTGGGATTCCCAGATTTTCTCGTAAAGTGTTTTTGGTGGCATGTGCTTTCACTCTGAAGTTTAGCACTCCAGAAAGAGATGTCCAATGAAGGGAGTCGCGAACGTCCCAGCCCCTGTAGCAGAGTCGCAGAAGGTTGCGCGGCTCGCCCTGTCGAGGGGGAATTCGCCCACGCGAGAGTGTCTGCGCCACTGACCACTGTACTGCGATCCGCGCTTCGATACAGAGATCAGCCGCGAGCTTATCGCTTGATGCTTACGGCTGCGGTGTTTGCTTCGTAGCCTTCGTCCTTCACCGTTTCCTCGGCTTTTGTGCGAAGCGTTTTTTCGTCCGCAGTATTAGACGCTTTGAAATGGCGCCGGATCACTTCTTCGCCGCTTTCAATGCGAACCAGCCAGTCCGATTTCCCGCCATCCCAGGAAACTTCCACTCGATCGGCACGCATAAAACCTCCACCACATTGCGCCGCCATTGTAGTCCAACCGGGCGAACAAGAGAACCCCGCGACTCGTGAATTGTGGTCCGCGGCTTGTGATCTGAGACTCGCGACTCGAGGCTGTTGATTGAAGGCCTAGCGCGCAGGCCCTTTGGGGCTCAGCGCAATCGGAGTTATATCGGTTTTGGCGAGAGTGCGGGAAAGTGTGGAAAAGCCAAGTGGCGAGGGCCCGCGCCGGAGACACTTGGGCGCGAAATTTGTTCGGCTTGCAGTGGACAGGTAACGGGACGACAGTAGGACATTCCTTCCTGTTGACGGAAGGACGCAGGACAACGGAGAAATCTATGGTGAGGTTGAAATGCCCGGCCTTGACAAAATCCATGCTTGCAGGGCAGAGGCATCGCGAAACGTCTTCGAGTTTATCTTCCATGGGATGCCGGCCCAGTAGACGGTCGCACTATTAGTCAGGCTATCAAGGCAGATGCGATCTTCGGATTCCAAGGTCGCCTTTTTCAGCCACAGGACAGTGCCTTCCTCGGATTCTTCAACAGTTACAAACCCGTTTTCGCGGGCGGCAGTTTGAAATGCTTGAAGCTTTTCCATGATGCTTCCAGTATAGCCCCCTGGCGCTCGACCGGCGCTTCCTAAGAGAACTATGTTGTTAGAGATTTCTTATCAAGCAAGAACGAATTCCGAGAGCAGTTTCGTCCCAACCGTCGGAGCACAAGAAGGCTCATTGGCGAAGCCACGCCAAAAGCCAAACTAGATTGGTTTCGCAACCTTTGGCCGATAAGGATAACCGGAAACCCTTGGTGCATGCGCACTGCGGTAGTCATCCAGGTCTGTCTCGCTGATCCGGTAATGAGCCTCGGGAGGATGGTTTCCGAAAACAGCCAATTCATGATGGAGCCTGAGCGAGCAAATCTCGGGAGCGTCTTGAAAGCGAACACGTCGGGAACAAAAAGCCTCGTTGCCAATGGTCAGGGTAAATTCGCTGGTCTCATTGGCGGCTCGTCGAACGACAAAGCTATATTCACGCACGAGCGCTTTCGCTTTGAAACCAACGTACTGAACAATTACGCTTTCGCTCATCGTATTCCTTTCGTTTCAGCCGGTGAGGCTTTCCACGGCTCGGCGAGACTTATAACTTTGCAACTGACAGGCGGCAGGCATGTCTTGCGGCACAGGAACCGTCGCCCTGGGCGAGCGCGGCGGAAGGTGTGAGACTTGACCCTTAAATTATACACCCTGAAGGGGCTAACCGCTCAATAATCGGGTCTCGATTCAAAATAACCGAATCCGTTGGCGATGCCGCTGACGACCGATCAGGGCCGTAATCGGACGAGGGCCGACGCTCATTCGAGGGCTAACGTGGGATTCCGCTCCGAGCGTTTAGTGGCCGCCGCCGCTTAGTTCGCGGACGATGTCGGAGACGAACTTTTTGGCGTCGCCGAAAAGCATCATGGTGTTGTCGAGGTAATACAAAGGATTGTCGATTCCCGCGAATCCAGCCGCCATGCTGCGCTTGATGACCATGACGGTGCGGGCTTTGTCGACGTCGATGATGGGCATCCCGTAAATCGGGCTGCCCTGGTCGGTGCGGGCGGCGGGATTGGTAACGTCATTCGCCCCAATCACCAGGGCCACATCGGTTTGGGGAAGATCGCCGTTGATCACATCCATTTCCATTAGGCGATCGTAGGGAATGTCGGCCTCGGCGAGCAGCACGTTCATATGTCCTGGCATCCGGCCCGCCACCGGGTGAATCCCGAAGCGCACGTCGATACCTTTCTTCGTCAGAATGTCATACAGTTCGCGCACTTTATGCTGGGCTTGCGCCACGGCCATTCCATATCCGGGAACGATCACAACTTTGTTCGCCGCTGCTAGAATTCCCGCCGCGTCTTCCGGAGAGGCGCTCTTGACCGGACGCTCTTCTTTCGCGCCGGCTGCGGATACCTGCACCTGTCCAAACGCTCCGAACAGCACGTTGGTAAACGACCGGTTCATGGCCTTGCACATGATGACCGATAGGATGAAGCCCGAAGCTCCGTCCAGCGCTCCGGCAACCACCAGAACTTTGCTGCTGAGCACGAATCCCAGCAGGGCGGCGGAAAAGCCCGCGTAAGAGTTCAACAGCGAAATCACTGTCGGCATATCCGCGCCGCCGATGGGCGTAACCAGCATGATGCCGAAGACCAGAGCCACGCCGATCATCACGGGGAACAGGTAAGTCATTTCGGGATGAACGACGAGAGCAATCATCAGAAGAATCGCGGAAGCGAGCACAGTCAGGCTGACGTAATTCTGTCCCTTATAAGTGATCGGCCGCTGCGGCAGAATCTCCTGTAATTTGCCGGCGGCGATCAAGCTGCCAGTGAAGGTGAGCGACCCGATGATGACTTCCAGCCCGATCTCCGCCATCTGGAATTTCGGGACGTTGGGCGCGGCAACGTAATATTCCGCAATGCCGATCAGCGCCGCGGAAAGAGCTCCAAAAGCATGGCTCAACGCGGTCCGCTGCGGAACGGCGGTCATCTTCACCATGCCGAGGGGGACGCCAACCGCGGCTCCGATGATCAGCGTGATGATAATCCACTTGTACTCGCTGACTTGCGGGTCGAAGAGCGTGGCAATAACAGCGATCGCGGAGGCGATCTCTCCGACGAGCACGCCGCGCATCGCCGTGACCGGTGAGCTCAGCCACTTGATTGCGAGAATAAAACCGATCGCCGCCGTGATGTACGTGACATCGATGAGCTGCTGCAAGTCGGCGGGGGTCATGACTTTTTGGCCGCCTTGCCCGTCTTGAACATTCCTAGCATGCGGTCGGTGATGACGAAGCCGCCGACCATGTTGCTGAATGAGGCCGCTACCGCGATCAATCCCAGGATCGTGGAGAGCCGCGTTTCGTGCCTCCCGGCGATGATGATGGCCGCCACGACCACGATCGCGTCCAGCGCGTTCGTCAGGGACATCAAGGGAGTGTGCAACAGCGGGGAAACCCGTTTAATCAGCTCTATTCCTAGAAATGCGGCTAGGATGAATACAAACAGACTCGAGATAAAATCCGCAGGCATCCATTCCTCCTTAAGATTTGGCAGCCAACGCCGGGAGCTTGTAAATTTCGCGCAACCTGGCGTTTACAATTTCTCCACCCTGGGTCAACAGAGTATCGCGCATGATTTCGTCCTGCGGATTGATCTGCAGTTTTCCTTCTTTCACCATGTACAAGAGAAACGTGGCGACATTTTTGGCATACATCTGGCTGGAGTGATAGGGCACGGTGCTCGCCAGGTTGATGGAGCCGATGATTGTCACTCCGTTCTCCACGATCTGTTCTTCGGGCCGCGTCAGCTCACAGTTGCCTCCGCGTTCCGCCGCCAAATCCACCAGCACCGATCCGGGCCCCATTCCCCCCACCATCTCCTTGGTTACCAGAATCGGCGATTTCTTCCCCGGGATGACCGCCGCTGTAATCACCACGTCGCTTTCCGCAACGACTTTCCCCAGCAGTTCCCGCTGTTTTCTGTAAAAGTCTTCGCCCTGCGCTGTTGCGTAGCCTCGCGCATCCTGGGCATCTTTCGCTTCAATCGGCAATTCCACGAACCGGCCGCCGAGGCTCTGCACCTGCTCCTTCACCGCAGGCCGCAAATCGTAAGCGGAGACGACCGCTCCCAGCCTTCGCGCCGTCGCGATGGCCTGCAAACCTGCAACTCCGCATCCAATGATGAACACGCGCGCCGGAGTAATCGTTCCCGCCGCGGTCGTCATCATGGGAAAGAGCCGAGGCAAAGTGTCCGCGGCAAGCAGCACCGCTTTATACCCGCTGATGGTGGCCATCGACGAAAGAGCGTCCATGCTCTGCGCGCGCGTGGTGCGCGGCATCAATTCGATCGAGAAAGCGGTCACGCCCTTGGACGCGATCTCCTGAATTGTGTCGAGGGAGCCCAGAGGGCGCAAAAATCCGATCAGCGCCTGGTTGGAGCGATAGAGAGGAACGTCCGCCTTACCGGTCCGGTCATTCGAACCGTAACAGAGCACTTGAATCACGATATCCGCGGCGCCGAACACGTCCGCTCGCGTCGGCAGGATTTTCGCGCCCTTGGCGGTGTAGTCCGCGTCCAGATACCCGGCCGAAAATCCTGCGCCCGCCTCGACAACCACTTCCAGGCCGGCTTTCGTGAGGCTCGGTATGACCGCAGGCACCATCGCCACACGCCTCTCTCCAGGAAAGCTTTCTCGTGGTACTCCGACAATCATGAAACTTCCTCCGCTATTTTTCCGCTGCTAGGGAACTGAATCTGGCTCCCAAGCTCGCGTCGCTGTATTCGGCTCCGACTTCCTTGCCAGGGACGAAATAGACTTCTTCGAACAACGAGCCTGTTCGCCAGCCTGCGCGGGTAAGTATGCCCAGGCCGTTTTCGCACATGCTGGGGTGGCCGCATAGGTAGCCGGTCGTGTTATCGGGCTTCAAGCCCCATTCGTTGACGTACATTCGAATGAGATCATCCACGCGGCCGGTTTGTCCCTTCCAGGCGGCGTCCTCCCAGGGTCGGCTGATCGTGGTCGCATATTTGAACCACGGGACTTCCGCGGCGATGGCTTCGAGTTCCTCGCGATAACCGAACTCCCAGGAGCGGCTGCCGCCGTGCAGGCAAAAGAGTTTGTGCGGACCGGGCATGGGTTGGTCTCCACATTTCCAGTCCTTGTAAAGCGTTCGAACGTAGCTAACGAACGGCGCGATGCCGGTGACCGTGGCGAGAAGAAGATGATTGATGCGCCCGCTCCTGAGATCGAGCATAAATCGCCCCTTGGAGATCTTGCGGCACAGCAGGGTGTCGCCCACCTGCAGTTTGTAGAGCTTCGGTGTGAGCTCCCCTTGCGGAACGAGTTCGATGAAGAATTCGAGGGTTTCTTCGTAAGGAGAAGAAACAATAGAGTAGGCGCGCTCGATGTGCTTGTCCTCGTAGTCCACGCCCAGCGTCGCGTATTGACCTGCCTTGAAGGCGAACGGTCCGCCGGGATCCACGCGGATCAGCCACAAGTCTTTGGACAAGTCTTTGCGCTCAAGTATGCGGGCTGCGTAGTGCCTGCCCGTCGGGAGAGCCATGCTCGTTATCCTCTATCGCCCTTTTTTCTGAACTGGTCTTCTCAAAAAACGACCGGGTGGAGCAGCTGTCTGCGCCGCCCGGTGGTTTAAATTCTATCCGCTACTCAAGAAAAAGAATCGAATCGTTTCAGTGGAGCCATCCTTATGTTGGCTCCGGCTTCAGTCCGTCTCAAGCGGGACTCCGATGGCCGCCCGGTACCCGATGGCGCACTGAGAACCCTAACCGGCGGCATTGTACACCCGGTTGGCCATTTTGCGGGGAGAGGATTGGCGAAAGCAAGGCCGGCCCGGACGCTCCCGCACCGGCTGCTTCCTGCTGAAAAACTTTCCAATCCACTTGCGTCGTGAACGGCTGTTTAGTGCCGGAACTGCCGCAATTGTCACCTGGAATCGGCGGCTGTTTTTTTTTGAAACATATCTAGCTGTCCGATACGTCTAATTTGTGACACAAAGGGGTGAGGCGCGTCTGCGGCGTTACCCTCCCGGACAAGCCCAGTCGAGGTTTGCAATTCGCGTTAGATAACAGGAGTCATTCATGCAATTGTGCGAAACGAAGCGCCAGGGGCGCTTGAGAGAGAGAGTTGCAGTCGCGTGCCTGCTACTCGGAACGGCCTGCAGCGTGAAAGCGCTCGCCGCCGATTCGGCATATCGCGAGCCGTCACAAGCTTCGCAGAATGCGGCGACTCCACAACTGGGAACTATCAAGAGCATAACCGGGAAAACTATCGTATTGAACACAGGCTCGGGAGCCGAAGTGACGATTCAGCTGCAAGACGACACGAAATTGGTTCGCGTCGAGCCGGGCGCGAAGGATTTGAAGAACGCAGCTCCAATCCAATTGGATGAGCTTCAGCCCGGCGACCGTATTTTGGTTCGGGGAAAGTTGGAGGGCGACGGCAAGACTCTGCAGGCTGCCTCCGTGATTGCGATGAAGCATGCCGACATCGCCGCCAAGCAGGCGCATGAGCGCGACGAATGGCAACGGCACGGTGTCGGAGGGTTGGTTAGCGCCATCGATCCAGCGACACGAACGATCACGATTTCGACAAACTCTTTCGGCACAGCCAAGGATGTAAAGGTTCAAGTTTCAAAACAGGCCGTTCTTCGCCGGTATGCTACGAACTCTGTCAAATTTGATGATGCCAAACCCGCTCCGATAGACCAAATCAAGGTGGGCGATCAACTGCGTGCAAGGGGAACACGCAGCGCGGATGGGGCGGAGTTGACCGCTGATGAAGTCGTTTCCGGAACGTTTCGCAATATCGCGGGAACGATCAACGCGGTCGATGCAAGCTCGGGAACGATTACCGTGATGGATCTGGTGGCGAAGAAGCCCATTACGGTGAAAATCGGAACGGAGACGCAGATTCGCAAACTGCCTCCCATGTATGCGCAAAGAATCGCCATGCGCATTAAAGGAACGCCAACCGAAGCAACGCCAGGGGGGAATGGAAATGGCTCGCCGGTCGCTCGGCCTGCGGCAGAAGCGGGTAGCCCGGCCGGCGGCATGGGAGGGTCGGGACGACCAGGCGCATCTGGTGGAGGCGACATGCAACAAATGTTGAGCCGGTTGCCGGGCGCGACGCTAGCCGATTTGCAGAAGGGTGACGCCGTGATGATCGTTACGACCGAAGGAACGCAGGAAAATGCGGCAACCGCAATCACGCTCCTTGCTGGCGTTGAGCCCATCCTCGAAGCTTCGCCGAAGGGTGAAGCATCCAGCATTTTGACACCCTGGACTATGAGCGCGGCTCCCTCGGGAGATACCACACCTTGATATTCGTCGCTCGCAAAACTATTGGAATCAAGTCAGGAGAAGGAATGATCTTTCGGTCTCTTCGTTGGTGCATTGGAATTTTCGCAGTGCTTCTTCTCGCTGGAGGCGTTGCCGGAGCTTCGCAGGCGCAGACCACCACAGGAACTTTGCGCGGTCAGGTAATCGATCCTTCTGGCGCTGCCGTTTCAGGCGCGGCCGTTCTGGTTACTGTACCAACCGGAGCCACCACGGGCACCACGAACAAGGAAGGGATTTTCGAAATCACGGGACTTGCGCCCGGAAAATACGGGGTAAAAGTCATTGCTCCTGGATTTGCGGTGTTCGAACGCCCCGAGATCGAAATTATTGCGGGCCAGACGCAGAAGCTGAATGTTTCCCTGAGCATTGAAGTCCAGCAGGAAAAAGTCGAAGTCACGGACACCACTACGAAGGTGGACGTGAATTCGGCGAACAACGCGGGTGCGGTCGTGATGCAAGGGAAGGATCTTGACGCTCTCTCCGACGACCCCGATGAACTCGAATCCGAACTGCAGGCCCTGGCCGGACCTTCCGCAGGCCCGAGCGGCGGCCAAATTTATATTGACGGCTTTACCGCCGGCCAATTACCTCCCAAAGCTTCCATCCGCGAGATTCGTATCAACCAAAATCCATTTTCGGCGGAGTACGACAAGCTCGGCTATGGGCGCATAGAAATCCTCACCAAACCTGGCACGGACCAGTTTCACGGACGGATTTTTATCGAAGGAAACACCGCTGCCCTAAATTCGAGAAACCCTTTCGAAAACCTTCCGGCTGGCACGCAACCGCCCGGCTACTACACGACCCAATACAGCGGCAATGTCGGCGGACCTTTGAGCAAAAAGGCCTCATTTTTCTTTAACATCGAGCGGCGTAACATCAACGATTTGTCCGTCGTGAGCGCGCAAATCGTCGATCCGGTTACATTTCAGATTGAACCGTTCAGCGATGCGGTCACCAACCCGAGGACACGGACTAATCTCAGCCCGCGGATTGACTATCAATTGACGCAGTCGAACACGCTCAGTGTGCGGTACCAATACTGGCGAAATAACGAAGTTAACGATCTGCCGGGCAACGGCGGGTTTAACCTAGCTTCTCTGGCAACCAATTCGCTGGACACCGAAAATACGCTTCAGGTAACCGACACGCAGGCCATCAGCCCTACGACAATCAATGAGACGCGGTTTCAATATATTCGCGAAGCCGAAAACGGAAGTCCACTGAATTTCACGCCTGCAATTAGCGTCGCAGGTGCGTTTAACGGCGGGGGCAGCACCGGCGGCATCAACGCCGACACGCAGAACCGCTACGAGGTGCAGAACATCACGTACTACACGCATGGCAAGCACGCCTGGAAAATCGGCGGGCGATTGCGCGACACGACCGATTCCACTGCGTCCAATTCCAGCTTCAATGGAGCGTATTCGTTCGGTTCGCGAGTCGATCCCACCGTCAGTGGCTGTAATGTTCCAAATCCTCCAAGCACTTGCCCCACCATCGCAGGAATCAACGCCTATCAAATCACGCTCATGGGGCTCTCGCAGGGTGAAACCATCCAGCAAATTCAGCAGCAGGGCGGCGGCGCCAGTTATTACTCGTTGAACTTCAACACCGCGGGGACGGCAGCCGCAAGTGTCAACTGGCTGGACGGCGCGCTCTTTGTCCAGGACGACTACAGGCTCCGGCCTAACGTGTCCCTGAGCATGGGACTCCGTTACGAAACTCAGAACAATCTCGGCGACCATGCCGATTTCGCGCCTCGTGTGGGAATCGCATGGGGCATCGACGGCAACGGAAAAAACAAGTCACCCAAGACGATCCTCCGGCTCGGCTATGGCATTTTTTACGATCGCTTCTCCGAAAATCTGGTTCTTCAACAACAGTTGCAGAACGGCGTCATTCAGCAGCAATTCCTGGTTCAGAATCCGTCCTTTTTCGACCCCAACACCACCGTGGCGCCCGGCAATCCCCTCTTTCCAACCACAGCGGCTTCCACGCAGACCATATACCAAGTGAATCCGAATCTTCGTACCCCCTATATCATGCAGGCCGGTGTGACCCTCGAGCGCCAACTCTCGAAATTTGCAAACCTTTCCGTTACGTATCTCAACTCGCGCGGCAACCATCAGTTCTATACCAATTACATCAACGCGAATCCGGTTCCGCCCGGACAGCTTTACGCGCCTGTACCCTCGCCGATTCTGTACCAATACCAGTCGGAGGGCGTCTTCAAGCAGAATCAGCTCATCGTCAACGGGAGCGTGCGCATTCCAACGCAGCATGGATTCCTTCACGACCTCTCTCTCTTCGGTTACTACACTCTGAACTACGCGAACAGCGACACGTCCGGCGCCGGCAGCGTTCCCTCGGATCCCTTTAACGTCTCGGCAGATTACGGCCGTGCTTCCTTTGACACGCGCCAGCGTCTTTTTTTTGGCGGAACTTTCGGAGGACCTTTTGGGTTCCGTCTCAGCCCCTTTTTAATCACGAGCTCCGGAATTCCGTTCAATATCACCACTGGACAGGACATTTATGGGAACGCGAACTTCAAAGCGCGTCCCGCGTTCACGGATTGCCCAACGACTCCGACCACGAATGTGGTGCAAACTTCCTATGGCTGCTTTTTGCTGGCGCCCGTCGCCGGACAGCCGTTCACTCCAATCCCCATCTACGATGCCACTGGGCCGGGCCGTTTTTCGCTGAACCTGCGGCTAAGCAAGACCTTCGGCTTTGGGCAAAAGAAAGAAGCCATCGCCGGAGGGGGCCCCAGGGGCGGAGGAACGTTTGGGCGCGGTCCCGGAGGGGGCGGTGAACGTCACGGTGGCGGTCCCGGTGGAGGCGGCATGTTTGGCGCCTCGTCCAATGCCCGGTACAATCTGACGTTCAGCGTGGGAGTCCGGAATGTATTCAACAATGTGAATTATGGGACGCCCATTGGTAATCTCAGCTCACCGCTTTTTGGCCAGGCGAATTCGCTTGCGGGACGGCCCTTTTCTTCTCCCACGGCGAATCGCGAAGTCGAGTTGCAGATGTTTTTCACGTTCTGATGCAAGGAAGCGTTCGCGCTTCCTGCGAAACGAATTCGCAAATATCCGGGAAGATAGGATGAAGCGGCGCAAGAAAAGAGTTCTGGATGCTGGCAAGGAAGCGAGACGCGCGGCTCGCAATTCCGGCATCGCGCCTGCAGCTACGCGAGTCATCGCGGACAAGCGCAAACGTCCAGCCAGGCACAAGAAAACGTGGCTGGAAAAAGAGACCGAGTAACTCGTGCTTTTGTTTTCTCTTCGGAGGTCCAGACCGGACCTAGTTTTTCGATCCTCATCCAGGCTTTTCGGCGGGAACGGATTCGTCTGCGCGGAAGAGCGCGGCCCGAGGAATTTTCTTTCGCTCGGCCAGATAGGCGGCCATTGACTCCAGATCTTTCTTGTCAAAGCCCATGCAGCTGATTTTCACGGTGCCGTCGGGCTCGATCAGAAAAATGGTCGGCACATTGGTAAGTCCGTAGGCGTTTGACGCCGCGTACCCTTTTTGCTTTTCGTCGAGCAGCATCGGAAAAGTGACTCCGTATTCCTTCGCAAAATCCTTCGTTGAGCTGGAATCATCCTGCGAGATGCCGAGGAATGTGACGCCGCCCCCGCCGTACCTTTTATAGAGCCGTTCGAGATAGGGAAACGTAAACTGGCAAACAGGGCACGAGATTTTGAAGAATCCGGCCACTACCGGGCCCTGCTCGAGCAGCTTGCCGAGCGAGTATTCCTTTCCATCGAGAGCCTTCAGCGAAAAAGCAGGCGCGGGATTGCCCGCAACAATATTCGTCATTGTCCCTTCCTTGCCGATCCAGCGTGAAAGCCGCCGCAAGATTCCCATAAATCAAGCGTACCGCAGTAGCTCGCGCCCGGTTGTATTGTGCCGCGAACGCTCGCGCAAATTCAACGTTCCCCGCTCGGGACGTCCGTTCGGCGGGCCATCAGTGGATTTGCTTCGTTTTGCGCTGCATGTAGTCCATCAGCAAATACTGGCCAAGCGTGTACGGTGTCGTGAAGTACGCCTTGCCGCGGCACATTTCCGTGATTTTCTGAACGAAATGAACCAGGCTGTAGTCGCTCGCCAGCATGAATGTATTGATCATAATGCCCGCTCGTTTGCACTTATTCACTTCTTCCAGCGTCTGCCCGACCACGAACGGGTCCAGTCCGAACGCATTCTTGTAAATGCGCCCATCTTCCAGCGTGAGCGCCGAAGGTTTTCCGTCCGTTATCATTACGATTTGGCGCATGTCCTTTTTCTGGCGCAGCAGTATCCGTTGGGCAAGGCGAAGCCCTTCTCGCGTATTGGTGTAGTACGGGCCCACCTGCACGCGCGCAAGTTCGCCGAGGGGGACCTCTTCCGCGCTGTCGTGAAAGAGCACGAGGCTCAGCGTGTCCCCCGGATACTGCGTTCGAATCAGGTGCGAAAGCGCCATCGCTACGCGCTTCGCCGGTGTGAAGCGGTCTTCCCCGTAAAGAATCATGCTGTGGCTGCAATCGAGCAGCACGACCGTGGCGCAGGAGCTGTGGTATTCGCACTGATGCACCATCAGATCCGAATAATCCATCTCGATCGGAACTTTCGCTCCTTCGCGACGGACGGCATTGAACAGTGTTTCGCTCACGTCCAGATTCAATGTGTCGCCGAATTCGTACGGACGCGAAACGCCGCCGGACTCGATGCCCGTCGAGAGATCGCGCGTGTCGTGCCGTCCGAAACTGCTGCGGCCAAGAGAACCCAGCAGATCCTGCAGGGTTTTGAAACCCAGAAAATCGATGGTCTTGTCCGTAATTTCGAAACGCACTTCGGGCTGGCGCTCATGAGCCTGGCCCAGCTGCCCGCGCGCCGAGGTTTGCGGAGGCGGCGTGACTTGCGGGGGCTGCTGCGGATTGATGAAGCCTTCTTCGGCGAGACGTTCCATCAATTTGTCTAGCAAATTGCGAATGGCCTCGCTGTCTCTGGCGTCCGGATTTTGCAGCATTTCGCGGAGCTCTTCGCTCATCGCGTTTTCCGGCAGTAGATCGCCTTCCTGCAACGCTCGAAGAATCGCTTCGCGGAGTGCTTCCATGGAACGCTCCGGATCCATTTGCGAGACGCCATAGAATTGCGATTCAAAGCCGCTCTGCAGAAAAAAATCGCCTAGACGCTTCACCAGCTCTTCGAGATCGACGGCATCGGCGGGTTCGCCCGTGTATTTTCCGTAGCGGACGTATTTCATAGGTGACCCCGCACTACACTCCACGCGATTCGCGCAGCCGCGCAGGCCGCCTTTAGCGCTATGTTTGTCACGCCCGTTGAAGCCGGGAATCTGCTTCCTGGCGCACGAGCGCCGAACTCGGATTTCGTGCTCATCATAATCAATATCAATTGAACTGCCGGCGCGGTGGGCGGCCCGGCGTTTCCCGCTCTCGCGGCTCCGGCTGGCGCGGCTTGTCGGCGTAAAAGCCACGCTCTTCGCTGCGGCCGATCCTTCGATGCGCCCACAAGCCTTCCAGAATCATCTCCGCCGCCGAAGCGGCGCTTGCCGCGTCCTTTCGATCCTGAACGCCGAGCCGCCCGATGTTTTCCATTAGTCCTTGGATCTTCGATAGCTGTTGATAACGCTCGGCTGTTGTGGCCAGTTCCGGCAATTTGAGCTCGCCGCCGATTTCGAACCACTGAACCACGGGCTGAAAGCTGGTGTCGGCGAAATGCTTGCTGAAAACCCGGCCCACGGCCGTGCGAATCAGTTCCCGCGCAATCGTGTCGGCGCCCTTTAGCTCTCCCTCGTATTCCAGTTCGAGTTTGCCCGTGATGGCTGGAAGAGCGGAGTAGATATCGGCGACTCGCGCGACCACGGACTTTTCGCCGGTGCGCGCCGCGCGCTGCTCCGCGCTGCTGACCAGGCTTTCGAGAACCGTAATCGGCAGGCGCTGGCTGACCCCGGATCGCCTGTCCACGCGCTTGTCCTCGCGCGCTTGGAACGCAATTTCTTCCACGGCGCTGCGAAGGTACTCGGGCACCTCGACCTTGCGGCCGGAATCACGCGCGACCCACGCCTCCTGAGAAGTGATGGCCATCCCTTCGTTAATCGTAGAAGGATAGTGAGTCCGAACCTCAGCCCCGATGCGGTCCTTCAGCGGCGTGATAATTTTCCCACGCGCCGTGTAGTCCTCGGGATTTGCCGTGAAGACTAGCAGCACATCCAGCGGCAGCCGCAGCGGGTAACCCTTAATCTGGATGTCGCCTTCTTGCATGATGTTGAACAAACCCACCTGGATTTTTCCTGCCAGGTCTGGAAGCTCGTTAATGCCGAAGATGCTTCGATTCGCGCGGGGCAGCAAGCCATAGTGAATGGTCAGCTCATCGGAAAGATCGCGGCCACCGCGAGCTGCCCGGATCGGATCGACGTCGCCGATAATGTCCGCCATGGTCACATCCGGCGTGGCCAGCTTTTCAACGTAGCGGTGGTCCCGCGGCATCCAGCCTATGGGCGTGTTGTCGCCTTCCGCGGCGATTTTCTCCCGGCACGCCCGGCAGATGGGGTTCAGCGGATCGTCGTTGATCTCGCATCCGGCCACGACGGGGATTTCCGGGTCGAGAAACTGCACCAGTCCTCGCAGGATGCGGCTTTTTGCCTGCCCGCGCAATCCCAGCAGGATGAAGTTGTGTCTCGAAAGCAGCGCGTTCACTATTTGCGGGATGACTGTGTCTTCATAGCCGTGTACTCCGGGGAAGAGCGGCTCGTTCTTTTCGATCATTCGCAAGAGGTTCTGGCGCATCTCGCTTTTCACAGAGCGTGAAACGGTCCGCGCGTCGAAATCCGGGATACGTTTTAGTTCGCCGATCGTCCGAGCTCTCGGATGCCCTGCCGAATGCATGGATGTACTTGCCGTCATGAGGCCCCGTTCCGCGTCCCGATCCGTTCGGGTCGCAAAATGCTAGTTTAAACCTTGTCCGTTGCCGCCTGCGCGCTGGCGCATAGCCCCTGTCTTCTGTAGATGCGGCGCCCAGACGCGAAGATACCCCACGAGTCGCTCCTGGCGGTCCGCCTCTGTCCTCAATTCAAGAATCTGCTGCTTCCACAGCAGGTCCATCGGCAAAATGCCGGCAACAAGGAACGAAATCTTATCTCGTTGGCCGGCATCGATGTTCTTAGGATAGTCCCCAAAGATGAGTGTGTGGCACGTTTCGTAAAGCTCGATCAGCTGCCGTCGCAGCACGGGATTGGCCGCCGCGTCCCGGTCTTCAAGATAATCCACATCGCCTTCAGCCAGCGGCTTTTCGTCATAGAACTCGACGACACGAAAGGGTTCGCGCCCTACTGTCAAAATATCCATAGTTTCATTGTCGTAACGTTTGACCG
>Ga0209166_10000418_pt1 | contig 48195 bp, 34 predicted proteins | sample Coa_R1_3_FD_187151 | JGI IMG/M metagenome (GOLD analysis project Ga0209166, IMG submission 187151) | Surface soil microbial communities from Centralia Pennsylvania, which are recovering from an underground coalmine fire - Coalmine... | ecosystem: Environmental > Terrestrial > Soil >...
GTGAACATCCAGCCCGATGTAATACATAGGTTCCATGGGGGAGCCTCCTTGGTGTCTCTGAATCAGCGTCCGCTGAGTTCAGCTTTTCTACACCAAGCGCTCCTCCTTCGACCTATACATTCAAACTTGCCAGGAGTTGCCCTCAAATCAGTCCCTGTCGCGCCAACAAAAGAGAGCCGATGTTCAATTTTGGACAGTCCAGTATTTTTCAAGTTTGCTAGCATAACGCTCTTTGCGCGGACGTGTGTTGATGCGGTCACGTGGACTGCCTAGAGTTGAGAACCCAAGCCTTCCGCCTCAGAAGTCCTTGCTCCTCCCGTTTGACCTGTCGGAGACGACCGCCAATAGTCTTAGAGCGATCAGCGCCGTGGCTCGCTACCCGCGTGGTACGGTTTTGCATTGCGAAGGTCACCCGTGCCGCGGAGTTTTTGTCGTATGTGTCGGTCGCGCAAAACTAAGCACCTCTTCCTCTGACGGCGAAACCATAATTCTCAAGTTTTCCGGTCCTGGCGAAACGATTGGACTGCCAGAAACCATGACAGGCAAACCCTACGAAGCACGCGCCGAGGTAACCGAGCCAAGCGAGATTCACTTCATCGAGCGAGCGAATTTCTTGCGCTTTCTCAGCCAAAACGGCGATGCCGCAGTGCAGATCTCTCGTGAGATGGGCACAGTGTGCCACTCCCTGATGGCAAATGTTAGGGAACTCGCTCTGAGACATTCGGCTAGGAAAAGGTTGGCCCGATTCCTTCTGCGATGGTGTGCTGCCAGAAGTTGCCGAGATGGCTATCCTTCTGCGCAATTTGCGCTAACTCACGAGGAGATTGGTCAGGCAATCGGCAGTTCTCGCGAAACAGTGACGCGGCTGTTGTCCGATTTCAAGAAAAATCGCCTCATCCACTTCCGGGATTCCTCGCTCGTTATAGTTAATGGCCCAGAACTCACAATTCATGCTGCCTAAGTACCTTGTGAACGATTCTGGCTCAAGTAGCCATGCGAGACGTGCCACAAACCAAAGGGCAGAAGCATAACTCTTCATTAACGTGCCAATCGCCCTAGTGAAGTGCTAGGCGTCAAGTTGCCGGTTGCCGACTTACCGGGAGTTGGGGCTGCCAAAGGTCAGGGCCGAATCGCAACCTTGATGACACTATCCCGCCGCTGGCCAAAAAGTTCGTACGCTTCCGTGATCCGATCGAGCGAAAATGTGTGCGTCAGGAGTGGCCGCAAATCTAACCGACCATGCCGGACGAGCTCCATCAATCTCCGCATCCGTTCTTTTCCGCCCGGGCACAGCGTTGTAACAATCTTATGATCGCCGAGACCTGCCGCGAATGGTTCGAGCGGTACGGATAATTTTCCGGAATACACCCCAAGGCTCGACAACGTTCCTCCGGCTCGAAGAACCCGCAGCGCGCTTTCAAAGGTCGCTTGTGTTCCAAGCGCTTCAATAGCGACATCCACTCCGCAGCCATTGGTCATGCGCCGAATCTCTTCGACCGCATCTACCTTGGTGTGGTCGACAACTACATCTGCGCCCATGCGCTTCGCCATTTCCGCGCGCGTGGGATCGGATTCGACCGCGATGATAAATCCCGCACCTCTAAGTTTGGCTCCCGCCGTGGCGCACAGGCCGATCGGTCCTTGTGCGAACACTGCAACCGCGTCACCGAGCTTCACTTCACCGCTTTCGGCCGCCGAAATCCCCGTGGACGCAATGTCGGCCAGGAGCACGACTTGTTCGTCGGTCAAATCATCAGGAATCTTCGCCAGGTTCGCCTGCGCGCTCGGAACGAGCAAGTACTCCGCCTGCGCGCCGTCGATGGTGTTACCGAATTTCCATCCGCCAATAGGTCCACCGCACTGCGACCAATCTCCGCTCAAGCAGTAGTTGCACTGGCCACAGGGAGTGATCGCTCCCACCAGGACACGGTCGCCGACGGTATAGCCCGTTACCCCGACTCCCAGTTCGTGAATCACGCCCACTGGCTCGTGGCCGATAACCAGCCCCGCTTTCACAAGGTACTCGCCCTTCAAAATGTGTAGGTCCGTTCCGCAGATGGTGGTTAGCGTAACGCGGATCACCGCTTCGCCTGGACCGGGCCTGGGAATCGAAACCTGCTCGATTCCGATCCGGTTCGGTCCGCGAAACACCAGCGCTCGCATCGTGGACGCTGTGGCCACCTTTCGGGGAGTTGCCGCTTGGGACGTCGCTAGCATAGTAGCCTCCGATGTTTCGCTCTCATTAACGCAAGAAGGGCAAGGAGCAGCCAGGATACACGTCACCGCAAACTGTGACATCCGTCACTCGCGGGGCTCAGACAATTTCCGATCCGTGATTCCACATGTTCGGTAAGCCGTGCCAGCTCAACCTGGTCAATGCAATTGCCTCCTAGTCGCGTGATCCGACGGCACTTCCGCATGGGCGATTGTAAGCCGCATCGGTCGGTTGATTCCCAGCTTGCGAGACCGCCCGAGGCACCACGGTTTCATTTCTGTGTTACGGACGAATGGTCGGCAACTCGGAAGTTATCTCTACGACCCCCTTAGTCACTTGCAAGGTCCTGGTAAACGCGCTTACCTTCCATTTGGGTGCTGGAACGAACATGTCCGGTTTCGCTTACCGGACATGTGGAATCATGGACTAAAACCTCGGGCTGGTCAGTACTCTAGTTTGTACAGTTTGCGAAGGGATGAACCGGAAGGAGGATTCATGCGCAAGATTCTGCTACTGGGATTCCTGCTCGCTTCAGGTGGGTGGCCGGTTGTGGCTCAGAATGCAGAGCATGCGTTCGATTACGACCAGACAGCGCCGCTTGATTTGCAGCAGAAGAGCATGACGAAGCGTGGCGACGTCTCGGTCCTAGACATTTCCTACGCTAGCCCAAAAGGCGGCCGCGTGCCCGCTTACCTGGTCGTGCCGAGCGGCAAAGGTCCCTTTGCAGCCGTTATCTGGGGGCACTGGTATTGGGCCAATTCGCCGGCGCGCAATCGCACTGAGTTTCTGGACGAAGCCGTTGCATTGGCCCCGACCGGGGTCGTTTCCCTGTTAACGGACGGCCCAGTGGCGCGGCCCGGCCATGTGGACGACAAAGGTCCATTGAGCGAACGGCAAGTTACCGAGCTCATCCAACAGATCATCGACATGCGTAGGGGCGCCGACCTGCTACACCTACGTAAGGATGTCGATCCTCAGCGCATGGCCTACGTCGGGCATAGTTATAACGCAACTGTCGGAGCGTTCCTGAGCGGCGTTGACAAGCGGTTCAAGGCATTTGTTCTGATGGCCGGGGGGTTATCCAACGAAGTGGACATGAAGTCCAAGGAATACCAGGAGTCTCGGCAGAAGTATGGTCCGGAAAAATTCGATGCATTCGAAGCCAAGTATCGGTGGCTCGATCCGGGGAAGTTCGTGTCCCACGCTTCGCCATCCGTCGTTTTTCTGCAATACGGAACAAAAGACCTGCCATTCCTCACGCCGGAGCGAGCCCGGGAATATGCGCGGATTGTCAGTGAACCCAAGAGGTTTCAGCTGTACGATGCACCGCATGCGCTGAATGCTGAAGCGCGTCGCGACCGCCTGTCGTTTCTCGCTGAACAACTCAACTTCAAGCCGCTTTCTCCATCCATCGTGGCGGCCATCCCGGACCTTTATCAGCCGCCAGATCAGGGGCAATAACGCAAACCTAGAAAATCGCCGCTCGTGAATCGAGGCGGCACTCGAAACAAATCTGCACGTACAAAAAGTGCGTTGCTCTAAGTCCCGATTAGTCGCGTCGGCTCAACCGGGCCTGTGCATTCGGCGGGATCGACGCTTGTCTGGTCTGCGAGCTTGCGCGTTTGGACTTAAATTCATTCCCACCCATAACCTCCCGTCCGCAGCTGCCGCCCTCCTCAAGACTTTTTCTCGCCCGCATTTCCGGCTAGCGCGTTTACCGGCCCTCGCAGCCGCAGACTTTAGAAGACCTGCCTGATGGGCTTTTGGGGGTTTTACCCGATGGACCAGGACCCTCCCTGGACTGAGTGTGTAAGCGAAACGTCGGTAAGGGAAGGCATCGATGCGAAGATCGAGGCTAGCAGCCGAGTTGTCATTCCTGCCTTCCCTGAAGAGTGCTGCAGCATCGATTTGGTGCCCCGACTGTCGGAGTGCCCAAGTCCGCAGATCAAGAACGAGAGGAATTGTTGAGTCCGTCCTGGCCGGACTACTGATTCGACCGTATCGATGCGAAGCATGCGACTGTCGTTTTTTCCGTTGGTCCATTCGGCACAAACCTAAGGCAACAAGACCGACAAGGAGAAGCCATGCCAGAGACTTCAACTCACTCCACCTCCCGAAGCGTCCCAAAGCGACCATGCCCCGCAAGCTGATATGGATTGAAGAGCCGCGTTTTCAGGGCTGCGGTTGCTCCGAATGCGCATGGGAGTTCAGACCCGCGGGGCCGCCTGTGGGCAATTCGCTGGACGAAATGAAGGAGATCTTCGAGCGCTTGCGCGATAAGGAATTTGCAACGCATATCTGTGCTGAACACCCAAGAGCCCAGAAGGCAAGAGTCTAAAAACCAGGCTTCCTCGCTGGCACGCGTCGTATAATTCGGTGGCCACCTATTGCGAGGCCAAGAAACCAGAAGAAATCCAATCCTTCCCATAGCCTTGCGTGCCAGCTCCCGATAAGTTGCGTACTCGCAAACTTGAAATCCACATGGAAGGTTAGCGCGCGTCAATCAGGAGCTGAGCTAGATTCGCGAGTCATAAGCCCTGTTCCCCACTCCGCTCTGACGACCGTTTGCGTTGGCGCCCAAGGTGAGTGCCTGAAAACCTGAGTCGCTGCACCCACCTCTGTGCCAGTTTGTCCCTCCCCCGGGCCCGCTCATCCCAAACAATTTGCTTTCCGACGATCATCGTCCAAAATTGCGGAAGCGTCGTAGGCGACGTCTTCCCGGTCTCACCGGATAAACAGGAGCACAACCTTGGATACAGTGAAAACCGGCACGGCCGCGCCTGACAGTCATTCGGCTCAAGGCGAAGCACATCACATAGAATCTCTGCCTCCGCTCGCCGTCCCCGTCCTGGTCGCGCTCTGCACCATCAAACTACTGCTGCACCTCTTCACCAGCGTGCGCCACTACGGCTACTTTCGCGACGAGCTTTATTACCTCGACATGGCCCGCCACCTCGACTGGGGCTACGTCGATGCCGCACCGCTGATCGCCGTGTACGCGAAAGTCGCGATGTTGATGGGCGGTTCGCTTGCCGCCCTGCGGATTCTTCCCGCGCTGGCAGGAGCGGCGCTTATCGCTCTCACCATGCTGATTGCACGGGAACTCGGTGGTGGCCGGTATGCACAGCTGCTCGCTGGAAGCATCATTCTGCTATGCCCAGCTTTCTTGATCATGGACAGCCTGCTTACTATGAATGCCTTCGAGCCGCTCTACTGGATGGGCTGCATTTGGGTCGTCGCGCGTATCTTGCGAACTGGAGATTCGCGGCTCTGGCTGTGGTTCGGTGTACTTGCTGGCCTCGGTCTTGAGAACAAGCACTCCACACTTTCTTTTGGATTCGCCGTGGTCGTAGCGCTTCTTCTGACGCAGTACCGGCGCGAGTTCGCGCGACCGTGGATCTGGCTCGCAGGCGCGATAGCTCTCGCGCTCTTTCTTCCCAACATCATCTGGCAAATCCGTCATCACTTTCCGACGATCGAAGACCTTGCCAACGTCCGCCGCGAGGGCAAAAACGTCATCCTCGGCCCGCTCGCGTTCGTCAAGGAACAGGTTATGGACATGCACCCGATCCTGTTGCCGGTGTGGCTGGCGGGTCTGGTCTGGTTTCTCCGCGACCTCCGCTGGCGCGTCCTCGGCCTTAGCTTTGCCGTCTTTTTCGTTTTGATGGAGGTCGCCCACGCCAAGAACTACTATGTCTTCCCGATGTATCCGATGATCTTCGCGGGCGGCGCTGTAGTAGTCGAACGATGGCTGGCAAACCGGGCAGCATGGACACGTGTGACCGTCATCGCTGTCATCGTACTCGCCGCGCTCCCCGCCATTCCAATGGTGACGTGGATGCTACCGCCGGAACGTCTCCTCGCTTATCAAAACGCTATCGGTTTCAAACCCTCTAAGGCCGAAGTGCACCAAGAGTCTCTGTTGCCGCAACCGATTGCCGACCAGTTCGGCTGGCCGGAAATGGTGAGCGAGGTTGCCGCCATTTACAATTCGTTGCCGCCCGAGGAGCGTGCCAAAACCGGCATCTGGGCCGGGAACTACGGCGAAGCCGGCGCGATCAACGAGTTCGGTCCTTCCTACGGGCTGCCGCGCGCCTGGTCCCGCCACCAGAATCATTGGTACTGGGGACCGCCTCCGCAGGTCTACAAGAACCTCATCGTGATCGAGTGGGGCATCGAAGATGTGCGCGACAACTGCACTTCCTTCCAGGCTTTCGAGCACTACCAGCGCTTCGGCATGGGCGAGGAAAACACACCAATATACCTCTGCCGCGATGTCAAATTCGACATCCAGAAAATCTGGTGGCACTCCCATCATTGGAACTAAGCAAGGTTTGCTGCGCTGCGACACTCAGTGCCCTTGGGACAGGCTATTTGTGCCCTTTAGCCTGGTAAACACCCGCAACTCCTGATAAATCGGGAAACCGGAAAAGTTGATCCTAGTACTCACGTGGACGGTAAGCGCGTTAATCAGGCACTGACAACTGAGTAGGTGCCCCGGCTTTCTCTAAAGAAGCTACGCGGTTAGCCGGAAAGCCTTGAGTGCCCCAGTTGTAGCAGTCCTTTGGGCAAGGAGCCTTTAGCGCCTCTGGAGTCACGAGCCTGATTTGAATGTTCATGTTCTTAGGCGCTGCGCTGAGTTCCTTTGGCAGCGGAATCTCTTTTGCTTCCTCTGACCGAAGATGCTTAATCACATCGATTATCTCGGCGATGCGCTGGGACGGAGTTTCATTGTCCGGGAAGAGATAGAGGACGCGCTCGGCGCGCATCTTGTAAATCATGCTGAGTCGGCCTGCCAGTAGGTCGTTGGATATGGGCTCCAAGTTAATCGCGAGCGTTCCGTCACTGTGTACGTACAATACGATAAGTCCCGAATCCATGGGACAGGCGCACGTGCTAGGGGCAACTTGCACGTCAAATCCTGCCTTCGGGCTTCGGAAGTCGCGCCGTGCAAGCACCACGATGACTGCCAAAACAATCAACCCAAGCGCGAGAGCCAAGTACTTGCTACGCTGATGCATAGGATTACTTATATCCGGCACTGAACGCGCAGCCAAGCTCTAAAAGCGCGGCTGTATTGAATCTGTGAGCTGTCCATTCGCCAACGCCTGGCAAGTCCGGAAACCAGACAACTCAAGTTCTCCAACTTCAAATGAACGATTTCGGCGTTTACCAGGGCTTGGCGCGGAGGGCTATAATCCACGCATGAAGCTCCTACCGCTAGTATTGGCGTCTGCCTTTTGTTTTGGTTGCCACAGTTTTCGAGCACACAAAGAAGACCGAGACCGGACAGCGATTGCGCGCACTAATGATGCTATCCGGGATGCGTTTACCCGCAGTGATGTCGCGGGGGTATTGGCGTACCAGCATCCCGAGGTTGTGAAGGTATCGAGTTCCGGAAAAGTTATCAATGGTCGTGATGCTCTGAAAGAGGGCTTGGAAGAAGTATTTCGGAATACCAGTCTGCAATGGCGAGAAAACCACGTCGAGAATCTCTGGATTCGCGGCGACACCGCCGTTGAACAGGTGGCCTTCGCAATCGACGTAAGACCGAAAACTCACGGCTATCCATTTGTGTTCAAAGGTCGAACCCAGGTTGTGTATGTTCGATACAAGGATAGCCCTACGGGCTGGGCTTGTATTCGCGAGTTGATGCAGTCCGCTCCGCAGCAGTAGCATTCATCGCGCCAACTCCTGATTTGTCGGGAAACCGGCAACTTGCGTCCCAGTACTTCACTTGGGCGATTAGCGCGTTAATCGTCCAAGTGGACTGTTCCGCGTGGGCCGTTATGGGAGTCACGTGCCCATCAGACTTGGACTAGTAGATCGGCATGGTCAGCAGCTCGTATGACATTCGCCGATGGTTCCCGATTCTGCTACGCTGAGCCGATCACCAATCGTTGAGTTGAGGGGAAACAACGTGCCAGTCGTGGCTGGAGTGGATCTGGGCGGAACTGCGATCAACTATACGATCGTAGACCAGCGAGAAAAATTCCTTATCGGCAATCTGTGCGAGCACCCCGCGCTCTCAAGGCAGGGACCTGACGTCTGCCTCGCCCAGATTGCTGACGGCCTCAAGGTCGCTGTCGAACGAGCGGGTGTGCTGCTCGCGGACGTGGTGGCTGTCGGGCTGGATACTCCGGGGCCTGCCAGTTCGGCAGGCCAGCTTAGCGCACGGGGCTCAACGAACTTTGTTCACCCAGAGTGGGCAGGATACGACATTCGCGAGGGCCTGGCGCACAAGCTTGGCAAACCGGTCTCCTATTTGAACGATGGAAATGCAGCGGCGCTCTGGGGGCACTACACGATCTTTGGTGGAAGCAGCCGCGAAACATCGGTGTCGACCATCATCGGCACCGGCAATGGCGGCGGCGTCATTCTCGATGGCAGCGTCGTGAAAGGCAAAAACGGGTTTGGCGGAGAACTCGGCCATGTATTGCTTCCGTATCAAAATATCGCCGGAATTGATGGGATGAAACCGGAATGCAATTGTGGACGGACAGGGGACCTGGAGTCGCTTTGTTCTCTCACCGCGATCGAAAGGAATCTGTTGCCGTATTTTTTGCCGCGATACCACGGACATGATCTGGCCAAAATAGACCGCCACCAGGCAGCCAAGCAAGTACGCGGTCTCGCGGACAAGGCTGATGCCATGTGCAAGGAGATTTTCCGTGTTCAGGCTCATGCCCTGGGACTCTTTTTTGACGAAATGGTGAATACGTTCGACCCAGATGCTTTAATTGTCGGCGGGGGCGCCCTGGAGGCGAGTGAGGAGTTCCAACACTGGTTCTTGGAAGAGATCCGCGTGGGCATGCCTGCCCAGAGGGAGGAGCAAGTTGGTGTTCCCATCTACGTTATGCCGAATGGCGATACCGCCGGGGCACGAGGGGCGGCTATTGAAGCATTAAAACTCGCCAGGCAAAGCGGTCTGATGTAACCCATCGCGTTCCGCTTAAGATTTTGTCTGTGACCGAGCGTGCTAAATCCATTTCTCCGGTAACCGCGTTTACCAGGAGTTGACACTCGTAGTGTCGCTTCACTGCAAGTTCAAAGTCGCAGGCATAATTGACTCGGTAATTGCGGAGCGCCAAGGAGGGCTATGAGTTTCGACGTTTTTTTGCAGAGGTTTGTCGGCGGCGCACCCGCAGAAGTCGACCGAGAGCCGGTGCATGCTGTTCTTCGCACCAGGCAGCATTCTGGCCCAGATTCTTACGGCAATTACAGCGTGAAGTTTCCCGACGGCGTCGCGGTTGAACCATCAGCCAGAGGCCTCGATGGCATGGCCAAGTTCACGGGTTGCGCCTTCTTTCTTCGGCGCATGAGCCCTTATTTGCCGGGATTCATCTTGGAACTTGCTACGGCGGGCGACATGGTAGTGTTCTCCACGGGGGAAGCGAAAGCGGTGATACTCTCCTCTCCTCAACAGAAGGCGCACTTACCTGCAGAAATGGCAAGAGATGGTTGGGAGTCCGTTGTTTGCGGATCGCCGGAAGAGCTCGAATCTCTGCTCTTTAGCGACTTCGTGGCCTGGCAGAGGTATCGCAATCAGGTTATAAGCAAAAGTCCTCGCGTTTGACGGCTGGGCCAAATCCTGATTTGTCGGCTTACCGGCCAAGTTCACCAGATGGCCACTTTTCATCAATCAAATCTAGAATATGCGCTGCCCACTCCATTGATTTCTTGGTGTAAATTTCCGCCCAAAATTCCGTCTCCATATTTGGCTTAACTGAGTTATTTCGCAGAATAGGGGACTGCGCTCGCGGCCGTGGCGGCGCGGTGATTCATTTCGATGTTGCGGAGGATGGCGGCTTGATCCGCCGTAAGCAGGAGCTTGTTCATCAGCGTGAGGATGTTGCGCGGGAAAATCTGCTGCAGAGTCAGCGTGTTCAGTTGATGGCACGCGTTGCAAGAGTGCAGGTGAATCCGATAGTGCGGCTGTTTTTTGTTCCCGGGAGCCAGCTTCTCGAGTTTGCGGATGTCTCCTGATTCCAATTGAGCCTTGAGGTCGTTCGGCGAAAGCGAGGGCGCGAAGTTGAGCTTGAACTGCTTCTTGCACCATTGCCCGCAACGTTCGCAGTACGGGCGCCTCAGCACCAGGCCCATTGCGGCCATGGTGCCGAAGGCGAGGACGGCAAGGGCTTCAAAAGCCCACACGAGCCAGAGCATCGCGCCGTGCATCGGCCCAGTGCCCGAAAGACTCCAAGTCCCCTGTGGGTTCACAACGAGGAGGACCTTCCACGCTTCGAGTGGCCGAAAGAGGCTCGCGGAACATCCGACATGACGATTGAGACAGATGACGCCAATCCAGCCCAGCCAGCTCACATAGAGGCCGAATGAGGAAACGGCAAAGCCGACGATCGCAGCTACCGACTTGCTGCGGACCTTGCCCAGGCTCATCAGAGCGCCGCAGACCGCGCCCAGCAGCAGTCCCAAAGCAAACGGCAAGAAGATTCGCAGCTTCGCCACCGAGAGCGCAAAAAGCGCGTAGTCATAGAAGTAGGCCGCGGGAATGGAAATGACGATTCCGCCCAACAGACCCAGGATGGGCCCCTGCGGAGCGAATTTGCCCGAGTGTTTGTAATAGCTCGCCATGGCGATGACTCCGAGTGGTGAGGATGGAGAATTATTTTCACGATAACATCAGCCTAGGACCGCGTGGGTGAACTTGCGCAGAAGGGTAACTGGCCAAACGGGCAAGTCTTCGAGGCGCAAGAGCGGTTACACGTCACGGGCTCAAGTCCTGATAAGTTGGGCTACCGGACATATACATTCGGCGGGATCGACGCTTGTCCGGTTTGCGAGCTTGCGCGTTTGCACTTAAATTCATTCCCACCCCACAATCAACAGTCCGCTCTTCCACGCTCTTTAAAACTTTTTCCTAGCCCCTCTTTTCCGCCCCATCCCGTTTCCCTTCAGCAACTTAAATCTCTACCTCTCGGCATACGTAGAAATACGTATTAAATTTTCCTTGACAAGTGACCATAAAGTATTATAATATACATGGTGAGAATTAGCGTCTGCCTCCGGTTTGCCCCTTCGGGTTCCCCAACCCTCCGCTTTCCCCTGTCCCCGCTTTCGACTTTTCCCGGCACCCACCCCCTCCCCTTTTTTCGAAAAGATGTGATTCCAAAGGACTTATCGGCCAGGGTCTGCAAAAGTTGTGATTCTAAAGGAGTTACCGAAAAGGCTAGCCAATCCTGCTCGCGTTCCTTGTGCTTATCCCTAAGCGCAGCGCGCCGCCAAGCTCCTCCTGCCCGCCTTGCTTGCCCTGCGCGAAGTCGAAGGGAGCAATGTCGAAGGGAGCCGAGCCGAAGCGCCGCCTTATCTTTACATCGTTATTTCATTACTTCTTTACTTCAGCCCCTCTGGAGATAACCTTCATGCCCTCCGCTCTCCCCATCCCCACTGTCGCCTTTTTCCGGAACCTCTATCCCTCGTCGCTCCTCTCTCGCTCCTTTCTGCCACCGACCAATCGCCTGCAAACCTTGTCCTTTCAACCCGCTGCAGACACTTTCCATCATCAATAGGGGTACCCCCCTTCAACCTAATCACTGAGGACCAAAATGGAACAACCAGCCACGCAACACACCGCAACTCCCGATCCCACACCCGCTGTGGAAACCACTCATCGCTGCCGCAGCCGCAAACGCAACGGTGCCCGCTGTCACCTTCCCATCCAGGACCGCGACGCTGGCCTCTGTTTCGTCCATGCCGCTCGTGTACGTAAAACTACCGGTACGTTCGACGACACTTTCGATCTTTCTACCGACCTCTTCGGCCCCGCCACGCCCTCTTTCCAGTCCGCCGAAGAAATCAACTCCGCCTTGACCAACCTCGTCATCCTCGTCGCCCGCGGCCGCCTTTCTCCTCGCCGCGCTTCCGTCATCACCTACGCGCTCAGCTTCATCCTGCGCGGTCTCCAGGTCATCGACCATAAAGCCGCCAGCGCCGGCGACACATTCGTCATTGACATCGACTCCGCCGTCGCCCGCCGCGCCCTGGCCAACAAGCAGGAGCGAGAACAACGAGAAGAAAATGTCCCGCGCTGAAGCTTGCCCGCCTCCGGCAAGCTGGGCAGGGCAAGCCCTTCGAGGTTCAGGGCAAGCAGGCGGAAAGGGCCAAGGACATGTGTGCTAGTGGCGCGTTAGTCGAACAAGTCCGGTTGCTCGCGGGAGATGCGCTGCCAGAGCGGTTGGAACTGGAACCAGCCGACCATGTGCGTGCCGACCTGCGATTGCGTGAGTTTGGCCATTTCGTGCGGAATGGGATGCGGCTCGCCGGCCGCTTCGGCCATCAACTGCGCTTGGCAGGAGCGGTCCATGGTGATGAACCACCAGACGGCTTCGTCCACGGTATGACCGACGGTGAGCAAGCCGTGATTGCAGAGAATGGCGGCTTTCTTGTCGCCGAGCGCGTGCGCGATGCGGTCGCCTTCGCTGGTGTCGTTTACGACGCCGGTGAAATCGTTGAAGAGCACGTGGTCTTCGTAGAACGCGCAGGAATCCTGCGTGAGCGGATCGAGCAAGCGGCCGAGCGAGGACCACGCCTTGCCGTTAAGCGAATGGGAATGCGCCGCGGCGATGACGTCCGGCCGCGCGGCGTGAATGCGCGAGTGAATGGCGAAGGCCGCGAGATTGACTTCGTGGTCGCCCTCGACGACATCGCCGGCGTGATTGACGAGGATGAGGTCGGAGACGCGAATCTGGCCGAAGTGCATGCCGAACGGGTTGACCCAGAAGTGGTCGGGGCGCTCGGGATCGCGCGCGGTGATGTGGCCGGCGACGCCTTCGTCAAAGCCGCACTTGGAGAAGAGGCGAAAGGCTCCGGCGAGCTTTTGTTTGCGATGCAGGCGCTCTTCGGCGAGCGTGGGAAAGACGGGCAGCTTGGCGAAGCGCTCGGTGCGCGACTTCAAAGTTTGTTTCGACGTGGCTTCCTGCATGGGACCCTCCCAGGAATGTTGCGCTTACTATACCTGAATGCGCGGAGAGATGGAGATGGCGGCGATCCGGTAAGGCGCGCATGGCGCCGAGACCGCGGTGAGGATGTGGCGAAGGAAAACGCAATGAAGGTTAACCCTATGTGCCGGAGGCAAGCGCCCGCTCAACGCGCGCAAGCAGAGGGATAACTCTAGAAAAGAAAACGCCCCCGCTTGGCGGAGGCGTTTTCGGGGAGCGGAAAGAGCGAGTGTGAAAACTTGTGTGAAAACTCGCGATTAGGCGCGCGCCCGAATCACTGCTGGGGCTTGGTCGGTGTTGCGGTTGCCGCAGGCGGCTTGGTGGCAGCCGGCTTGGCAGCAGCGGGAGCGGAGCCAGCCTTCACTGGATACGCTTGATCGTAAAGACGGACGATGTCTTCGGTAACGTTGACTTGATTGGAAGCGTAGAGAATCGGCGAATTCTGGCCGGAGGTATCGAGCACAACACTGTAGCCGTTTTCGCGGGCGTAACGATCGATAACGTCCACCATTTTGCGGCCGATGCGCTCGAAGACGTCCTGTTGCGCGGCGCCGGCATCTTCCTGGAAGTCATTGGTGCGGCGGTCGCGCTGCTGGGTGAGGCGCTGGCCTTGCGTAGTCAAGCGCTGTTCCTCTTCAGGGCTGAGCTTGCCCTGGCCGGCTTGCAATTTTTGCTGAAGATCGGTGATTTGCTTGGTGAGGTTGTCAATTTCCGCGGAGCGCGGAGCGAACTGCGATTGCATTTCCGCGGAGGCCTGTTTGCCTTCCGCGGTAGCGCCGATAGCGGCGCGGAAATTGATGATGGCCACTTTGGCCGGGGCCACCGCCGGCACCGCCGCCGCTTGCGCCCGAACGGCTGCCGTGCCAAGCAGGCAGCCCGCTGCGAGGGCAGCGGACCTGAAAATAATTCTGGAATTCACGGTATTCTCCTTGTTTTTGGGTGGCCGCGATTTAATCGTGACCAACCGGTGCCAATACTTGCTTGGCTCGAAATTCCGCAGTACTGCAAGGCCGCTCCGCGGGCCATACATAAACCTCGCAGTATAGCCGAGCGTAGCGCTCGCCCGCAAGGTCCGCACGATTTCCATAGCGGGTGAGTCTGGATTTTTTGGCTCGTTGCGTCACGAAACGAAAAATCCAAACTGGCGCACTTCCGCTATTTCGGCACCTCAATGATCAGCAGGCGATTGTGGCCTTGATCCACGATCACCGCAAGATTCGTGAACTGATCAATGGCGACGCCGAATTGCGCCGACCCGGGAAGCCCAAGCGTCTCCACGGTCTTGAGCGGACTTGAGGTCGTGTCCACAATGGAGGTGGTTTTGCCCGCGACGTTGGTCGTCAAGATCGCGCCAGTTTGCGGGTTGATCGCCAACGCCGTTGGATTGATGCCTACGTTCACGGAAGCGCCGGTGCCAGTATCCGGGTTGAACACGGTAATAACGTTGCCGCCGCTGGAGCTGGCGTAAAACACGCCGGGGTTGGCCCCCGTGAGGACGGAGGGGTCAAAAACGACGCCGGTGGTCGGAGCGGTCACGAGTCCGGTATTCGCGGTGGCGCTAATCGAGGGCGTCGCGGTGCCGATATCCACAACAATGAGGGAGCCGCTTGGAGCCTGGCCCGGCAGGAGGCTGAGAGAAGTTACGACGGCGATGCCCTGATTGTTGACCCCGCGGTCCGGATCAATCGCGACAGCGGTGGGCTGCTGGAAACCTCCGATGGTCACGGGCGTGAGCGACGTAGCGGGCGTCGAACCAAACAGCAGGGCCAGATTAAGTTCAGAGATGGTGTTTGAGCCGGTGTTTGCGACGATGGCCGCCCCAGTTTCGTCGTTTATAGCGGCGCCGGAGGGATTTGTCCCCGTGCTGACGGAAGGAACTGCGAGCGCCCCGGTAAGCAAGTTAATGATCGAGGCCGTACCGTCGGCGTTGTTGGCGACGACGGCGAGACCGAAAGGCTCGCTAACCGCAACGCCTTCGGGATTCTTCCCCACGGCAATCGAGTTAATCACCTTTCCGAAGTTCGGATTCTGAACGACCACGCCGTTGGCGGTAGCGGTCGGATTTATGTCCACGACCGACACGTTGTTGCAATTGAAGTTGGTGACGACGGCGATGGGCGAGAACGGCCCATTCACGAGTTGATCGGCGATGGCAACGGAACTCGGCATGGTCGCGACGGGATTGCCGTTGGCGTCGAGGATGTTGGGGCATGCCTGGGACAAATCCACAGCCTGGACCACCAAGAAATCCGTGGCATTGGATTGCACGCCGCTGCCGTTCACTAGGTCGAGAGCGAAACGATGCGGGAAGGAAAGGTACGGGTTGGCGGGGATGGTCACCGTCAATTGCCGACTGCTGACGAATGTGACGTCGGTCGCGGGGAGAGCAGTGTTGTCGAGCCGGACTGTCGTTTGCGCATCGAATCCGGAGCCGAAGATTTGTACGCCGGCCAGATCGGTGGTCGAAGTGAGCGTTCCCTCGGGAACGCTGGCGCCCGGGATGCCGCCAATCGCACCTGGAGGAGGCGGCGGAGTGGACGGCGTGGGCACGAGAACTTCTGTGATTTGCGCGGGCTTCAAAGAATTAAACGGATTGGGGCAAGACGCGCCACCCGTAATTATGTCCGAACTGCCTGTCTGGCTGCATGGACCCAGATTCACGACGTCAATCTGGCCGCTGCCCGACATGACGACGAGTGCTTGATTGGTGGCGGCGTCTACGGCGAGGCCTCCCCAAAGCGTCAAGTTGCCGGTCGTACCGTTGGTGACCTTGATCAAGGCCGTGCCCGTACCCTGCAGAGTAATCTGGTTCTGATATTGCTGCGTGCAGGTAGACAAGGTAGCGCCCTGCGATGCGAGGCAGTGCGGTCCACCGTTTTTGATTTCCGCGCCGGGATCGACGATGCATCCGGCAGCGGTGGTGGTCTTCAACTCGCAGGCAAATCCATAGCGCCGCGCGGTATTCGGATCTGAAACGGAAACCTGATTGATGCCGGGGTTGTACGAAACGATAGCGTTGGAGTACGGCTGCCAAGCAACATCGGCGGTACCGAGGAGTTCAGGACCGCCCTGGCAGCCGGGAGCGGTGACGTAATAGAGGGTGCAGCCATTCTGGAACGCGATGGCGGAGACCGACTGGTCCAGGTTATTTACGACGAAGAGCTGCGGACCGGTTGTGCCGGTGGAGTCGGCATCGGCAAGGGCAGCGGTATTTGAAATGGGATTGATGGCGATGCCCTGGGTGGTTTGCGAGACGCCGCCGTAGATCAGATTCGGCGTACTGAAATAAACATTCGCGGGAGAGGTTCCATCGCTGTTCGGAGTGATGTTCACGGTGCCGCTCGAAAGCGAAGGGGAAATGTACGTAAAGCTGGTATCGCTGACTATCGCTGCAGTGTACACGCCGTTGAAATTCGTGTTTCCAGCTGAATTGGTCGTGGGCACGCCACTGATAAGGACCGTGCCAGCATTTCCGGGAAACAAGATGTTGTTCTTCGAAGGAGCGTTCGTTGTGACAGTGACGATTCCCGCAGCCAAGGTCAGCGAGGTGATGCCGAGCGAGGTGGATGGCTTCGTTACGTCAACCCCTTGAAGCGTGCCAGAACCGCCGGGTGAAACGAACGCGAGGTGCCCGTGGGGGGCCATAGCTACCTGCGGATACGCGCCGGAATCCAATGTGACTTGGGCGAACGCGCACGGCGGAGCAGCAGGTGCGTTGGAAAACGGCAAGCATTTGGAAGAACTGCCCGGATTCAAATCAACAAGAAAGCCGAGATTCGAAGCGGAAGAGGTCGAGGTAGAAGAGTAAGCGACGACGCCCATATTTGTATCCGGGTCAACGCCGATGGAATACGGGAGCGGAGCAGGACTGACGGCGCCCTGGAGAACGCCAGCGATGGTGAAGCTAAATGGCGTTCCAGCAGCCTGAACGGGGGCGCCGGGGATGGGAAGTACGGTGACGCTCTGCTCTCCGTAGTTGACCACGGCGACGGTGTGATTGTTGCGGTTCACGGAGAGGCCTGTGGGAAGCACCGACGGGCCGGGATTGATACCAACCGGCACAGGTGAACCAATTGCAGTGAGTGTGCCGTTGCCAATGGTGTAGAACTGGACCGCGCCGGGGACCGCAGGAATTGGTGGAGTCGCGCCAGGGTTGCCGGCGGAGCCTGTCTCTACAACGGCCACGACGCCCAAGTCAGAGTCAATATCAATGGGTCCGGGAAAGGTGCCGAAACCGGTCGACAGCGAACTTACGACGAGCGGGGGATCGGTCAAATAACTCGGAAAGACAGCTAAGTCTCCAACGGCAGCATTGTTCGTGAATGGCACGGGTGGTGTTGTGCGAGAAACAGAGAGCGAGTAAAGGCCGGGGAGCCCAGCGTTGACCTGGTTGCTTGGAAACTGTACCGCGAGCTGCTTGGCGAAGGACAGGGGATGGCCCTGGCCATTGGTGGAAGCCGTGAGCAGCGTATTCCCAAAAAAGGCGTTCGCGAGCTGACCGTTGTCTCCGAAGTAGCCGCCATCAATATGCAGGCTGAGATCCGCGGAACTCGCCGCACCCGAGGTGTTTTGCACGACATCGTTCGGGCTGGAAGAAACGGCGGTGGGCCGCACGGGAACGACGTTGTACGTAAAAGACCCAGCGGACGTACAACCTGATGGCAGAGGGTTGCCGGTGCACTGGGTCACGGTTTGGGCAGGGTCAGTAACGGAGATGGTAATCGGGCCAGCGTTTGCGAGGTTCGCAGAAAGGAGCCGGACGCGAGCACCTGTCGAGGGAGGCGGCGTGACCGGAGTAAACGTGCAACCGTTGCTGGTAGTGCTTGTGCCGGTGGTAGGCGCGGTAACGGGGAAAAGCACTTTTACTTGACCGGTTCCGGAAGTCAGCGTGGTCGTTCCGCCGTTCGCGTCGGTGAGCGTCAAAATGGAAGACGAAGAAATGTTCGGAGCACTCAGATAGATGTCCCAAAAATCCCCGCCCTGGGGAGCGATGGTGGGCGTAATTCCGTTGAATTGAATGGGGCCGCCCTGCGTGATGGTGATGGTGCCGATGGCGAAACGCGTGGGATCCTCGACGGAAGTGGCGACGATGGTCAGATTTTGGGGAGTTGTACAATCCGTCGGCGCGGCAGTCGTGTTAGCGGGGACCGTTGTTGTCGGAACAGCGCTGGGCGCGGTGTAGACGCCGTTCGCGTCAATCGAGCCGCAGCCAGTGGCATTACCCGCCACGGTGCAAGTCTTGAGAGAAGCATAGATATTGCTGTTGGTTGAAACGGTGCTGCTCGTGGGAGTCTGCTGGGTCAAGAGCCAGGTGACGCCCTGACTTTTCAGGTCGTTCGCGAGAAGAGCTATGAATGGTTGTTTTTCACTCGTGGGAACTGCGGCCGTAGCGGGAGTAATGCTGACGGAGACGCCGGAGTCGATGGCAAGCGCTGCATCGCCGCACTTAATCGGCGTTGCGACGCTGCACGCCCAAATCTGGATTTGGAGTCCCGGAAACTTGGTGGGGTCGGGAAGAACAGAAGGCGCGAGATACGTTGCAGTGCCGGTGGTCTGCTCGTTGGAAATGGTGCCCAAGCTACCATCGCTCGGGCAATCCACGGGGTTACTGGGAGGGTTCGCGGTGCCGTTAGAGGCGATGGTGGTGGTGGTATAGGCGCACCCGGTCTTGAGATTCTTTTGCGGGTCGCCCCACGTGACATTCAGATCCGTCGAGCCGGTAACCGTTGCGGTGATGGTGGTAGTCTGCCCTAAAATCAAGGAGCCGGGAATGGAAGAGACAACGCTTATGCTGATGGCGATGGCGTTGTTGTTGCTGCCGCAGCCGGCGACACAGACGCACAGCGCTAAGGTTGTGAGCAACTTAAGGCTCGAAGGCAACCGCAACTTCATGTCTTTCCTCCCCAAGATAACGCGTGCCGTTGGGCGACGCAGCCACGATTCTTTTCGCAAACTAAGAAATTCTCCTCACTCCGCACGCAACTAGAACGTCCGGCCCACGGTAAAACGGAACGTACTTCTGGGCTCGAAGTAATTCAGGCGTCCCGGATTGTTCAGGGACTGAAGCTGCGGCGCGACTTCGTTTTCCCAAAGGTTGGGAGCCAGAGAATCCAGAGAATTCTTATAATTCTGAAGAGTGGTGGCTTCGATGAAAGAACTTGGGGCGATGATCTGTCCATGGAAGCGACCCGGGTTATACGCCCAATACACGCGGAAGGGAGCCTGGATGATGGGGATGTTGATGCCGAATTCGACGCCCACAGAATCGCGGAGACGGAAGTTGGTTCCCGGAAAGATAGACAGGCTCTTGGAAAACGTGTTCTGGCAAGAAGGTGTGCTCGCGCAAGTAGGAAACGTGGACTGGATATTGGCGATGCCGGTGGCGTCGAGCCGGAGGGCATTGGTATTGAAGATGCCATCCGTGCCGGCGTCAACGAAGAAGGCCATGCTGGCGTAGTTGCCGACGATGGGAATGCGATATTCGATGTTGCCGGAAGTCTGGTAATCCCCACCGGGCAACGTGGCGGTATAAACCAGCACCGGCAAGGTAAAGGAACGGACGATGCCGCCGGCAGTGGGATCGTGGTAGAAGAGCTGTTGCGAAGTAACGTTGGGAATGAAAACCACAGGAGAGATGGAGCGGATGTCGAAGCCGCGGATATCCTGTTCGCCACCCATGTAAAAGCGGTTGAATGGAGGAACATCTTTTCCGCCATACCCAGTGATGAATCCCGTCGTGAAATGGAAGCCGACGGCATTGCGCTTCTTGCGGACAGGGTGCCAATACTTCGCGTCGAACACATTGGTGACGGTGTTGACGTTGCCGCCGATGGGGCCGCCGGCGAAGGACATCGAATAGTAGAAAGCCTTGCCGTGCGTGGCGTTGATGGGATTGTCTATAGTGTTGTAGGAAATGGAAGGCGTTATCGCGCTTTGGATAATTCCATTCAGGGCGCTGGGGCCGGTAAGCGACTGGAACTGGAGTTGTTCGAAGAGCAGTGAAGATGCGGCGTTAAACGAAGTGATGTTGGTGCGCGTCAGACCATAGGAGATGCCGACTCTGGCGAAAGAAAAGCGCTTCATCGGATAGCTGGCGGAAGTCGTGAAGCCGGTGCTGTCCTGGTTGTAGTCCTGAATGAATTGCGGGTTGACGCTGACCTGCTGACCGAGGAAGGCCGCTTCCTGCTGGGCCTGATTGAAGTTGTACTTCGTGGAGAAGACCGTGAATCCGGTGGAAATCGGGCGGTCGAAAAGATACGGCTCGGTGAAACCGAACTGCAGGACGCGCTGGTACTCGCCGAATTGCGCGGAAAGCGTGAGCGTTTCGCCGAGTCCCAGGAAATTGTTGGTCTGGTAGGTAAGGCCGATGAAGCCGCCGGCCAAGCCGCTGACGCCGCCTTGTAATCCGATGGACTGCTTGCCTTTCTCCTTGAGCTTCAACGTAATGTCGACAGTGCCTTCTTTGGAGTTCTTCTGCATCTCGACGGCTTTGTCGGCTTCGATCTTGTCAAAGTAATCGAGCTGGTTGAGGCGGAGGATGGAGATGTCCCAATAGCGCTTATTGAAGAGCTGGCCTTCATCAATGAGAAGTTCGCGGCGGATGACCTTGTCGCGCGTGGTGGTGTTGCCGCTGAAATTGATGCGACGGACGTAATATTGTTTTTGTTCGTCAAAACGGAGCGTGGTATTGATTTTTTTTGCGGCGTCGTCGATATCGAAGTCGGGCTCGGCAGTGAAATCGATGAAACCAAATTCGCCGTAAGCATCGGTGTAGTTCTTGAGAGCCTTACGAAGCCGGTCAACGTCGTAGATGTCGCCTTCCTTCATCGGGAAAATGTTCTTCAGCGCCTCCACTTTAAGCGAGAGTGCTTTGTCGGGATCCGAGCTGACGATTTTGAGCGTGCCCATGCGATAGCGTTCGCCCTCGTCGATGGGGATAGTGATGTTGACGGCTTTTCCGACGTGCGAGCGGAGGCCGGGCACGCCAATGCCGCGATGCGGAACGTCAACGTTGTCTAGAACGGGGCCGTTGGGCGCTACGACCGCTTTGAAGTAGCCGCTATTCTGGTACAAGCCGCGGATACCGACTTCGAGATCTTCGTTGAGCTTTTCGCGATCGTAGGTTTTCGTCAGGACCGAAATATCCCAAAAATACAGCGGAATTCCGTAGGGGCGATCGTGTTTCATGGCGCGGATAAGTTTGCGATCGCTGAAGGCGTGGTTTCCGGTGAACTTGATTCTGCCGACTTTGACCTTGGGACCTTCGTCAACCTTGAATATGAGGATGACCGCGTTGCTGGAAGCGATGCGCTCGTATTGCGGAGTGACTTTCGCAAACTGCCGGCCGTGCTCGCCCAGCAGTTCCTGGATCACGACTTCGGCCTTTTTGATTTTGGTGGGGTCAAAGGGGCTTTCGACGGATAGGCCGACCTTGCGCTCCTTCAAGCGGTCGAGGATGTCGGATTCAGAGACGGAGTGGTTGCCCTCATAACGGATGCGGCGAATCTGCGGCCGCTCTTTTACGTCGAAAATGATAATTTTGCCGTTGGGATTTTCGGGATCGTCTTCCACGCGCAGCTTCACATCTTCGAAGAATTGCGTGTTCCAGAGCGCCTGGAAATCGCGGCGAAGCGTTTCTTCGTTGTAGACGTCGCCCTTGCGGCTGAAGATGCGCGCCTGCAAGGTGTCGCTGCGAATGCGGCGGTTGCCGTAAAACTCGATGCGCGAAATTACGGTTTGGGGCTGGCCGGAGGCGGGTTGCTGCGGCTGTTGCGGTTCTTCCACTTCCGCCGGCTTTTGTGGGGGATTCTGACGAGCAGTTACGGCATATGTGGCTGATTCCGCGGCCAGGACTGACGAAGATTTGAGGGGCGAACTAGCCAGAGTTGCGGAGGACAGTGCAAGCGTGGAGCACACCACGGCCATGGCGAATGAGAGGATGTGCAACGCCAACACGCCGAACGGCGAACAGACTCTCCTATAAGCGGCCGCTGAGGTCTTCAAGGCCGCGCCCCCGAAGCGCAATTTGCTTTTCTCCCGCCAAGCCCGGTGTGGGCCGGTCGAACGTTAGCCCCGGACCTGGCCGAGGCCATTCATGCGTTGTGTCAGATTCGCTAGTGGATAACCGGGGTTGCCTCAACGACAGGACGGAACGACAGGGCCTCGCCGGCGACGTAAATCTGCAGCGTCGCGGGACGCTGAATTCCCCCCTGGATGAGAGCCTCCGAGAGCGGGTCTTCGACGTACTTCTGAAGGGCCCTGCGGAGCGGCCGCGCCCCATAGTTGCGGTCCGCACACGTTTTCTCGAGGATCCACTGCCGTGCTTCCGGCGAGAGCACGACCTGCACCTGCCGATGGATCAGCGTGTCGTTCAGCTGGCCCACGAGCAAATCGATGATGCGGAGCAGGTCTTCATCGCCGAGCGCGTTGAAAATGATGACTTCGTCCAGCCGGTTGAGAAACTCCGGATTGAACGCGCGCTTCACTTCATTCATCACCATGTCTTCCATGGATTTCTGGTTGGCCTCATCGGCGCCCGAGGAGAAGCCGATGGAAGTGCGCCGCTGCAAATGGCGCGCGCCAAGATTGGAAGTCATGATGATGATGGTATTGCGGAAATCCACGGTGTTGCCGAGACCATCCGTCAACTGCCCGTCTTCAAACACTTGCAGCAAGATGTTGAAAACGTCCGGGTGCGCCTTCTCGATTTCATCCAGCAGGATTACCGAGTAAGGCGTCCGGCGGACACGCTCCGTCAACTGCCCGCCTTCTTCGTAGCCTACGTACCCTGGAGGAGCGCCGATAAGCTTCGAGACGGAGTGCTTTTCCATGAACTCCGACATGTCGAAGCGTACCAACGACTTCTCCGAACCAAACAGAAATTCCGCGAGGCGGCGCGCGACTTCGGTTTTGCCGACGCCAGTAGGACCAAGGAAGAAGAAGCAGCCGACGGGGCGCAGCGGTGATTTCAAGCCGGCGCGGCTGCGGCGAATGGCGCGCGCGAGGGCAGTAATAGCTTTGTCCTGGCTGATGACGCGCTTGTGAAGTTCCGGCTCGATGCGCAGGAGTTTTTGCTGCTCGTCTTCCTTGATGGAAGTGACACCGATGCCGGTCCAGCGCGAAACGACTTCTTCGATGTCCTCACGCGAGACGATGCCAGTGGAAGCGTCGTCAAGCTTGAACCGTTCACGCAATACGCGGAGATTTTCCTTTTCCTTGCGCTCTTCTTCGGAATAGAAACGCGCCTTTTCAAATTCGTGGTTGGCGATGGCGGTTTCCATGCGATGGGTAATGAACTTCACGCGCTTCTGGACTTCGCCAACTTCTTCGGGAACAGTGGCCTGGCGGAGCTTCACGCGAGCGCCGGCTTCGTCAATGAGATCGATGGCTTTGTCGGGAAGGAAGCGGTCTGGAATGTAGCGATTCGAGAGGTACACCGAATAGCGCAGGGCTTCATCGGTGTAGCTGACGGCGTGGAATTTTTCGTAACGCTCGCGCACGCCCTGGATGACCAGAATGGCTTCCTCTTCGTTGGGTGCGGGAACTTTGACGGCTTGGAAGCGGCGTTCGAGCGAGCGATCTTTTTCTACGGACTTGCGGTATTCACCCGGAGTAGTAGCGCCGATGCACTGGATTTCGCCGCGCGAGAGGGCGGGCTTTAAGATATTGGCGGCGTCCAGCGAGCCTTCCGCGGAGCCCGCGCCCACGAGCGTGTGCAGCTCGTCGATGAACACGATGGAGTTCTGGCTCTCCATCAATTCTTTCATGATGGTTTTCAGGCGCTCTTCAAATTGGCCGCGATATTTTGTTCCAGCGACGATCAAGGAAAGATCGAGAGAAAGAATACGTTTGTCGGCAAGGAAGGATGGAACATCGCCGTCCGAGATGCGCTGCGCAAGGCCCTCGACAATGGCCGTTTTGCCGACGCCGGGTTCGCCGATCAAGACGGGATTGTTTTTAGTGCGGCGGCAGAGGATTTGAATGACGCGTTCGACTTCGTTTTCGCGGCCCACCAGCGGATCGAGAGAGCCTTCGCTCGCGGCCTGCGTCAAATCGCGGCTGAACTCGGCGAGAAGCGACGTTTCTTTCGGCCGCGTAGCGGTGGTCTTTTCGCCGGACGTGCGCTGCAACTCTTCGCGCAGCGTCGAAAGGCGCAAACCACGCTCCATCAAGATTTCCGCGCCAAAGCACTTCTCTTCGCGAAGGATGCCGAGAAGCAAGTGTTCCGTGCCGACGTGCTTGTGGCCGAGGCGTTCCGCTTCTTCCGCCGACATGTTCAGGATGCGCTTGCACTCTGCGCTGAGCGGTACTTCGACGGAGGTTGAAATTCGCTCGCGAATGGTGATGCGCGCTTCAATTTCCTTGCGGATGGATTCGATAGATCCCTGCTGGCGCAGAAAACGGTTCGCCAGGGCCTTGTCCTCGCGCATCAGGCCGAGCAACAAATGTTCGGTCTCGATGTACGGGCTGCCGTACTGACTGGCTTCGTATCGTGCAAAGAAAATGACGCGACGCGCTTTTTCAGTGTAGCGTTCGAACACGTTAGCTCGCTTCTCCCCCCGGGGACCCGCTCGCCGGAGCCGCAGCCCCGCGAGATTGCAGAACACCGTGTTCGAGTCCGAGTATCCGGTCGCATTTCGCGGCCAGCGCCAGGTTGTGCGTCGCGATCAGCGACGTCAACTTGTGCGTCCGGTGCAACCGTTCCAGTAGCTCAAACACGGCCCAAGCGTTCGTCTCGTCCAGATCTCCGGTGGGTTCATCGGCCAGCAGCACGGACGGCCCGGTGACGAGTGCCCGGGCTATCGCGACACGCTGCTGCTCCCCTCCGGAAAGCTCCCCTGCGCGGTGATCAGCCCGGCTTTCCAGGCCAACCTCCGCGAGCCACTTCCGCGCGGTCTTCAGCGCCGAAGCGAAGTCCTCGCCGCGCAACAGCAGCGGCATAGCTGCATTTTCTGCGGCCGTAAAATCCGGCAACAACTGATGACGCTGCCAGAGAAAACCAACCGCGCGGTTTCGAAATTGCGCCAGCGCCGCGTCATCATTCGTTTCAATGGCTTTATTCGCGAAGTATACTGTACCGCTCGTTGGCGTGTCTAGCGCGGCAAGAAGATGCAAAAGCGTGCTTTTGCCGGCGCCGGACGGTGCGACGATCGCAACCATCTCACCTTCGCGAAGAATCAGGTTCGCGTCGGTCAAAACCGGCAAGCTTTTTTCGCCACGACCGTAAATTTTCTTCAGGCTGCGGGCTTCCAGGATGGCGAGCGGCGCGCCGGCGCCAGTTTGTCCTGCGAGTTTGCCGCTTGGGTTCGTGATGTGCTGCGCATCCGTCATAGCTCTGCTCGCCAGTTTGGTTAAACCTCTCCCGTCTTTACCGTTCCGTTCCCCCTTGACTTAGATGCTACGTCCCGGCCAACCGCGACCTGCGCGGGACTTCAATCCGCGGCTGGAATGGCCCAAGACTTTCCCATTTGCAGCACTGCGCTGCCCACGGATAAATGGCCCGCCAAATGGCAGTTTTCCAATCAATTTAACTGCCTTGCTTTCAACAGTTTGCCACGAGCCCGCCGCGTGGGAAGTGCCGAGGGGAGCACTTCCGGCGTGGTTCGTATGCCTCTGCTCATTGGTACGTGCAAACCACACGCCAAAAACCGCGTCGGCGGCGCCAAATCCCATTTTTCCGGCAAGCCGCGGGCTACTCATACCGAAGAATCTCGACGGGCAAAAGACGCGCCGCAGCCCGCGCCGGCAGAATCGTGGCAGCGATGGAAATTCCCAGAGCTGCTGCCGTGATCCAAATTCCGTCGAGCGCGCTCGGGTGAAATGGAACATACGAGACCGCGTAGATCTGCGGATCGAGCGGAATCAAATGATAGTGCCCCGCCACAAAAGCGAAGGCGAAACCAACGAGAAGCCCGATCACCGTCCCAGCCGCGCCGATGGCGATACCTTGCCATAAGAAAATCTGACGGATCTGCTCGCGCCGCGTCCCCATGGACATCAGCACGGCGATGTCACGCGCTTTGTCGGTCACGGTCATGGAGAGCACGACGAGAATGTTCAATCCCGCAACAAATGTAATCAGGCCGATGAAGATGGCGGTGACCAGTTTTTCCAGCCGTAGCGCGCGGAATAGAGCGAGGTTCTGCTCCATCCAGGTAGTAGCAAGAAAATCTTTCCCAGCTAACTGTTCTGCTTGCCGCGCGATTTCGCCGGCGTGATCCGGCATTTCGACGCGAAATTCCAGGACGTTCACGACGTCGCTTGCCCCCGCCAGAGCTTGTGCCGCGGACAACGTGATGAAGCACCAGTTTTTGTCGTAGTCGTAAAAACCGGAGTCGAACACGCCGCCAACGCGAAACCTGCGGCTGCGCGGAATCATTCCGTACGGCGTCAGCCGGCCCTGCGGGCTGGTCAAAGTCACGTAGTCGCCCGGACCCATTCTCCAGTCATCCGCGAGTTGCTTGCCGACGACCAGCGCATCAATGCCATCGGCATCCGGATTGAACTCCGCGTTACCTTCCACGATGCGTTGGAGCGCTGCATCCCCGCGCTTCTCGCCAGCGGGTTCCACGCCCTTCGCCACCACACCCAGGGCCTCGCCGCCGAACGACATCAACACGGTTTGGTATCCCGCGGGAGTGACCGAGCGCACGCCGGGGATTCTCGAGAGTTTTGCGGCAAGCGCATCGTAATCGTGAATTGCGGAGCCGGGATGCGTCAGCGAGATGTGCGCTTGCACGCCGAGCAGGCGATCCTGGAGGGTTTCGCGGAAGCCGGTGTTCATGGACAGGGCGATCACCAAAGTCGCCACGCCCGCGGAGACGCCGAGGACCGAGAAAAGCGTCACGAGCCGCAATACGGCCGGCCGATAAGGCGACCGCAGGTATCGCCGCGCGACGAACCATTCAAATTGCATGGAGAAATCGCATGAGCAGCAGGGTGCGTCAGCCGCCGTGAGCTTCGGACGCGTGTTCCTGACGCGCCTCGGGCCGCAACAACGGGAAAAGGATGACGTCGCGAATCGACGGAGAGTCCGTCAGGAGCATCGTCAAGCGGTCGATGCCGATGCCTTCGCCCGCGGTAGGAGGCATGCCGTGGCAAAGCGCGCGAATATAGTCTGAATCCAGCTGCTTGGGAGCTTCGTCTCCGCCTTGCGCAATCTGCGCGAGGAAGCGGCGCTCCTGCTCGGCGGGGTCATTCAATTCGGAAAAGCCGTTGGCCACTTCCATGCCGGCGACGTAGATTTCGAAGCGCTCGGTCAATGACGGATCCTCGGGTTTCTGCTTCGAAAGCGGTGAAATATCGGTTGGAAAATCGTAAAGGATGGTTGGCTGAATGAGTTTGTCTTCAGCGATGGTTTCGAAAAGCAGCCCAGTCCATTCGCCATCCTTGTTTACGCCTTTCGTGGCCGCGTAGGTTGCTCCGCTTTCCTTGGCCCAGGCGTTGTAACGTTCCGTTAGTTCGCGCGGAATACCGGGCGTGCGAAGCTGCTCATCCGTTGGAGCCGGCCCGGCTTCTTTCGGCCAGTACTTCACGATGGCTTCGCGCATGGTCAGCTTTTGAAACCTGGCGAAGTCGAGTTCGTGCTCGCCGTACTTCACGGTGGTCGAGCCAGTGATCGCCCGGGCAAGCTGGAGAAAAAGCTGCAGATTCAGGTCCATCAAATCGCGGTAATTGCTGTAAGCCTCGTAAAACTCCAGCATCGTAAATTCGGGATTGTGTTGCGTGGAGATCCCTTCATTCCGGAAGTTGCGGTTGATTTCGTAAACGCGGTCGAATCCGCCCACGGTCAGCCGTTTCAAGTACAGCTCCGGGGCGATACGCAGATAAAGATTAATGTCCAGAGTATTGTGATGCGTGGTGAACGGCCGTGCTGTTGCTCCGCCGGCGATGGGATGCATCATCGGCGTTTCGACTTCGATATAGCCGCGGCCGTCGAAAAACCGCCGCAATTCCTGAACGATTCTGGCGCGTGTCACAAATACTTCGCGCGACTTGTCGTTGGCGATGAGGTCCAGATATCGTTGCCGGTAGCGCAACTCCACGTCCGTCAGGCCATGCCACTTTTCCGGAAGCGGCAGGAGCGCCTTGGATAAAAATTCCAGCTCCTCGACCCAGATGGTGAGCTCGCCGGTCTTGGTGCGGAACAGGTGACCCTCGACGCCGATCAAATCTCCCAGATCAAGTAACTGAAAGAGCGCGAAGGCCCGCTCGCCCAGCACGTCTTTCTTGGCGTAGATTTGGATCCGTTTACCGGATCCCTGCAGGTGCGCGAACCCCGCTTTGCCCATGAGGCGCATGGAAACCAGCCGCCCGGCGACGCGTATTTTTCGAGGATCTTCCTTAAGCTCCTCGGCCGATTTCGCGCCATACTTTTCGACCACCGACGCCGCGGTTTCGTTCCAGCGGTACTCCCGTGGAAACCGTTCGTACCCGAGCTCCTCGATTTGCGCAAGTTTCTTGAGGCGTTGATCGAACTGTTCGCGAGGCTCGAATTGCAATCGAAAGTCCTTTCCGTGCGGTGCGAGGCGAGTATAGCGGTCGGCGCACGCTTCGAGCAACCGCCGCAAGTTTCGCATCCCTAATCTTCGGGGAATGTTGCGCTTGCGTGGAAGCGGAGGCCAGAAAACGGTCCGTTGCAGAAATTAGTTTGTTATAATGCGTTCCTTGTCCCTCTGGAGACCTCGCGTGGATAACGGTGTCGGTGCCCGCCCAGCCCGCGGCACATCCGTCAAAGACGATTGGCGCGCCTGGCTGCCTGAACACAAAGAACAGATCTTTCGTGTATACGTTCGCCAACTTGAGATTCAGTATAATATGTTCAGTATAAGTTTAGATGAAGCCTTGCAGCTTCGCCAGGGTGGGCGTTTCGCAAAGGCCGGGCAAGCGGTTTGCGTAACTCCCGAGCTCTGCTCGCGTTTTGCACACCCCCTGGTGGCCCTGCTTTGGGCGCTTGGGGAGCACTCCAAGCACCACGGTACGGTACCCAACGCGGTTCCCTTGGATCCCGCGAACTTTCAAAGCAGCCGCGGGCAGCGTTCCGCTCGCATCAGCAGCATGCTCTGCCGGTTTTTGCTCACCGAGCGTTTGCAGTTCCTGAACAAAATCAGCACGCTGGGCGAAATGGTTGCCGACTTGACCAGGGACTTCTGCTCCGCCGCCGGCGAAGTCGCCGCCAATGCCGCAGCTGCAGCAGAGAGCCCATGGCAATCCATGGATGCGGCGCACTACGACTTGAACACTTGCCTGCGCGAAGCGATAGTTTTGTTGAAATCATTCCTCCGGGCCCTGCCAGACACGGAACTCGATCCGTTCAAAGCGGCCGTTAATGTCCAGATGGGCGTACCGCCGCCGAACGTGCTGTCCTTCACCCAGCGTTTACTGCGCCATAGACGGCTCGCCTCAATCGCGGGAGAATAATATAGTGTCCAGCCGCGAGGCGGGAAACCCGGCGGAATTAGCCGGGGAATAAGCGGGTGTCCGCGGTTGTCTGATTGCAGTCAGGCGCCGTTGTCAAGGACAACTCAAGGGGGTATACGGTGCATCCGATGGGGTGGATGCGCCGCATTTGGACCGTTGGCCCGAAGCAGACCAAGCGAGCCCAGGATGGCGATAGCTCAGCCGCCCAATCAGGTGGGTGCACAGCAGTCACCTAAGTCGGCGACTGAGGCTGCCGTCATTCGCTTGGCGCAGGCAGGCGACGCAGCGGCTTTCGAGCAGTTGTACCACCTCCATAGCCGCCGCGTGTACGCGCTTTGCCTTCGCATGGTCGGCAACCCGTCCGATGCGGAAGACCTGATGCAGGAAGCTTTCCTTCAGCTCTTTCGCAAGATCGGGACGTTCCGGGGCGAATCGGCCTTTTCGACCTGGCTTCACCGTATGACGGTCAATGTGGTCCTGATGCGATTGCGCAAGAAGTCGCTCCCTGCGGCTTCTCTCGAAGAGACGACGGAACCCGATGAAGAAACTGGTGGTCCCCGGAAAGATATCGGTGCGCCCGACCTGCGGCTCAGCGGCGCGGTGGACCGCGTCAACCTCGAGCGGTCGATTGAGAAGCTTCCGCCGGGATATCGGACGGTATTTGTGCTCCACGACGTGCAGGGATTCGAGCACAACGAAATTGCGGGAATCATGGGCTGTTCGGTAGGAAATTCGAAGTCGCAGTTGCATAAAGCGAGGACGCGTCTGCGCGAGTTGCTTCAGGAAGATTTGCGGGACCAGGCGCGCGCAGAACGTCACGCAGCAAAAACGCAAGCCGGACTGGGAGATTGAGCTAGAATGAAGCCAACTGTCGAGGCCGGGGAAGCGTCATACAACGTTAAGAGCGGTCGAGCGGGCAGGTCGTTTGCAGTAACCCGCGGAGCGAAGTGCCATGCAGTGTAAAGACATTGATCTTGTTCTGGAGCAGGAAGGCCTCGAGCCGCTTCCGGAGGATGCGCGCGTGCATCTCGCGGAATGCGCGGAATGCCGCAACTACGTTGCCGACCTCACCAGCATCGTGGACGTGGCTCATAAGCTGCCTGCGGAGATTGCGCCTCCGGACCGCGTGTGGATTTCGTTGCGAGCGCAACTGGAAGCGGAAGGAATTATCCGCACGCCGGCGGATGCGGTCCCCGCGCCATCCACAGGTTTGTGGGATTCGCTCGGCGCGTTCTTCAGCAATCGTGTTCTCGCGACGGCTACCGTGGGAATCCTGATCGTAGCCGCGGTTGTATTCGTGGTTCGCAAGGATAGGGTGAGTCAAGACGCGCGGCATTCGATAGCCGAAGTGAATCCGGCCCCACAAGCACTTCCCGTTAATCCACCGGCGAACCGCGACACGACGTTTCCGTCCGCACCGACTACGGTTCCAACGCCGCCGGCGGAATTCGCGAGCACGGCGCAGGCGCTGAACGATCAAGAACCGCTCGCGACCGGCATGATTGCCTCGAGCAACTCCACGATCGACGCATCGCTGCGCGACAACCTGAAGAAGGTCAACGAGTTTATTGCTGACTGCGAGCACCACCTGAAGGAACAGCCGCAGGACGAACTGACGCGCGAATACCTCTCCGCTGCGTACGAGCAAAAAGCCGAGTTACTGTCCGCGATCATCGAGCGCGGAAGGAGTGTGAACTAACATGTGTCTTCGACGGATGGGGATGGACTCGGCGCAACCGGGTTGCCATGCGAAGCGTACCGCGATGTATTCACTGGCAGCCGTGGCACTGCTGTGGATGTTCGCTCCGGCCCAGGCCGCCGGCGCGACGCAACGCGTTGAAAAACAGTTCAACGTATCCGGGAAGCCGGTGGTGGTGATACACAACGTCGCGGACGGCCGCATTGAAGTGAAATCCTGGAAAAACGCGCAGGTGGACATCGTTGGCACGCAGACTTCCAACAAGATCGCGTTTGAAATAGAACAAGTGGGCGACCGCATTGATGTCAACGCGAATGTTGTCGATGCCTCCGCGCAGCCTCTGGAACTGCAAGCCAATCTTCAGCTCACGGTTCCGGAAGAGACCGAACTCCAGCTGAAAACCGAGACTGGACTAATCTACGTCGAGCAGGTTCGCGGGGACATGAAGCTGGAAAGCTATGCGGGCGATGTGCACCTGAAGGAAGTTTCCGGCTACATCATCGTGAAGACGACCGGCGGCTCCGTAGTCTGCACGCAGTGTGCCGGCAAGCTCGATTTCAGCTCCATCAGCGGCAACGCGACGATCCTGCAGCCACAACTCACCAGCGTCAATCTGATGACCACTACGGGAAACATTCTCTTTGATGGCGCGTTCGTGCGAACCGGCCTGTACTCCATGAAGAGCGGCAAGGGCCTGGTGGAAGTGCGGTTTTCGAGCAACGATTCGTTTGATTTGAATGCGCAGACGGCGACGGGGATCGTGGATAATCAAGCGGCTGCGTTTCTCAAGCCGGATTCACACGGCGTGCGCCACATAGCGCAGCGGTTCACGCACGGCCTCTTTGCGACCGTCGGCATGGGCCTCGCCAAGGTCGAGCTTTCTTCCTACAGTGGTACAATCCGCATCATGAGGCGCGACTAAGCTTTCCGCGCTCCCGACGCATCGGCTGCTAACGGCCGATTATTACGCGACACAGTGACTCCACTGCCTTCTTCCCGCGGCCCAGCCAGCCGTACGCAAGTCATTTGCCTCGCCGGCTTCATGGGCTCGGGCAAAACCACTGTTGGAACTTTGCTCGCACGGCAACTCGCGTGGCGTTTCGTCGATCTTGACGACCGCATCGAAGAATCCGCTGGGCTGACTATCCCACAAATCTTTGAACGATTTGGCGAGCCCGCCTTCCGGCAGATGGAAGCTGACCAATTGCGGGCTGCTCTGGGCCGCGCTGCGGAGTTCAGTGAGTCTACCGTGCTGGCTCTCGGCGGCGGGACCTACGCACAGCCGGGATGCCCGGACTTCCTTCGCCACTCCGGCGTGCCGGTGCTTTGGCTTGATTCACCCGTTGAAGTTCTTCTGGCACGATGCATGACCATGACGGGCCGACCGCTTTTCCGCGATGAATCGAGCTTTCGCGCGCTGCACGCGCAGCGGCTCCCGTCGTATCAACTGGCGGACTTTCGAGTGGACAGCTCCGGCGATCCCGCGCAAGTGGTTTCAGAAATCCTAAGACGCGGGATTGTCGCAGGAGGTGGCAACGAAGCACACCTCGTCGTCGAAAAACCAGACTCCTGAGAGCGCTTCGCTAAAATAGCCTGCGGGGATTTTTGCCAGAATGCCAGCGGTAAACGTCCTCGTCTTCCTGGGGGAGTTTGTATGAAATCAAGCCTGCGTGTGCTGCCAACGAAATTCGCGTTTCTGCTGTGCATGCCTGCGCTATTTGCGTGCGTCGTGGCCGGAGTTGCCGATCAGAAAAAGAATGGCTCGAACGCGGGAATTTTCGCGGAAGACAAAGGCAAGCTCACCATTAAGCTCGACGGACAAACCGTCGGCCACGAAGAGTTCGCGATAACCCGCGCCGGCAGCGATTGGATCGCTAAAGGGAACGCCGAGATCAAAACTTTAGATAGCCCTGGAAGCAAAGTGGCTGGCACTTTGACGCTGCAACCGGACGGCGTTCCCATCAGCTATGAATGGTCCGCGCAAACAGCGAAAAAGAACGGCGCGCACATACTATTCACCAACGGCACCGCGCAGGTCACACTTGAGATGGAAGGCGCGCGCCCGTGTACCACCGAAGAGATTAAGGATCCGAATCGCATGCAGCCCTGCTTTTTCGAGCAGAGCCTGTCGTTCGACAATCCACGCGTCGCCGTGCTCGACAACAATCTTTACCACCAGTACGCGGTTCTCGCGCGACTCTATGACTGGTCCAAACGCGGCGCGCAGACGTTTCCAGTTTTCATTCCGCAGGAACTGATGCCCGGCACGATCACGGCGGAGTCCACGGGATCTGCCAACGTGGCAGGAAAAACCTACGAAGGGTTCCGCGTTAGTACGGCCGACCTCGAAGTCGATCTTTTTCTCGATTCCAGCCATCGGCTTATGCGCCTCGAAGTGCCCTCGGCCAAGGTTTCCGTTACGCGCGACTGAGTACTCCCAAACGTCCGTTGCGCGTTATTCGCCTTTCAACTTGCCGGCGATCATTGACGAAAGAAAAACGCGGCGTGACTTCGTCAGTCACGCCGCGCTGGTTTGTGCTCTGCTTTCTAACTGGGTGCCCGCCAGGCTAATGCCCTGCCGGGGAAAAATCTTACCGCGCCACCGGTCGCTGAAACACGGGCACCGCTCCGGGCCTCCGCAGCACGTAGCCCTGCGGTTGTCCATGGGAATGCGTGAACGCATGCCCATTCGAATGGCCGGTCCCGATGTGTCCGTTGTGGGTGTTGCCATTCGCCGGCGCAGGCTGCGGCATCCGCGCCGGATTACCGATAGGGCGTAGATTGATGGGCGCTGCATGAACGTGATCGCTGATCGCCTGCAGGCGCTTCAGAATGGATTGCCATTGTTCCCAGTCCAACTGGCGCAGGAACGGGCGCAATCCCTGGATGAATGGATCTTCGAGGAGCGCTTCGCCATCCGATTCTGGAATGAAGAAGCGGTTGAGACCGACGTTGAGCGCCTCGGAAATTTTTTCGAGCGTGCCGAGGCTGGGCGTCATCTGGCCGCTCTCGATGCGCGAGAGATACGAACGCGACACCTTCGAGCGGGATTGCAGCTGGCTCTGCGTCATCGCGCGGGATTCGCGCAACTGGCGGATCCGCTGCCCGATGTTCTCGACCGTCTGCTGGTTGGCAAACTTCTCGGACTCCGGCTCAGCGGCCGCCTCCTCCGTCGGTGCCGGGGGAGGAATCATGAACTCCAAACGCTGAGGCAAGGCCCGCACGCAGCGCCGGCAGTTTCCCGTGCGCGTGCGGTACTGCACGAGGCCACACGTCTTGCAGCGAATGACTTCGCGATCCATCTCTAGCGCATTCATCGTAGCTTTCTCTGTTTGTGCCGACACCGGTACTCCTCGCTGACTTATACCCGGCGTGCGGATAGGGGAAGGAACCCCGGAACGTGTCTCTGGGGAAGGCAGAAAACTGGCGCGTTGGGGAGTATCGTGTGCCGTGCCATTTTCTGTCAAGAGTATTTTTCAACTATTTTTGTATATGCGTTTTCTAAGCCGTGGTTTTACGAGAATGTTTCGCCTGTACGGCAGGCCAGCTTGTCGCGCAAGTTTTGCGATTTCCACAAGCCCTTGTGGCTCTTCCAACACATCACCAAACCCATTGGACTACCTCGGCTGCGCAGCTGCAATCTTCGATGTACGATGCTTTGTTCACATAGACCAAACGATTTGCGCATCTGATCTCCATGCCCGAACTTCCTGACATCACGGTTTACATTGAAGCGCTCGAATCGCGCATTCTCGGGCAGACGCTCGCGACGGTTCGCGTCGTCAGTCCGTTTCTCTTGCGAACTGCAAATCCGCCGCTAGCAAACTCGTTCGGACAAACGGTCACGCAGCTTCGGCGCCTCGGCAAACGGATCTGCATCGGTCTCGAAAATGAGCTGTGGCTCGTGCTGCATCTCATGATCGCCGGACGGTTGCACTGGCATCCGCTTGGCGCGAAATCCGGCCGCGTCAAAGTCTCCCCGCCGCGCGGGCTCGCGGCTTTTGATTTTTCTAATGGATCTTTGCTTTGGACGGAAGCCGGTTCGCAGAGGCGCGCTTCTCTTCACGTTGTATCGGGCGAGGACGGACTTCGTGCATTAGACCCCGGTGGCCTGGAAGTGCTCGACTCCGGTCTCGAAAGCTTTGCCACAGTTCTGCTTTCCGCGAACCACACGCTTAAGCGGGCGCTCACTGATCCGCGCCTCTTCAGTGGCATCGGCAACGCCTATTCCGACGAAATTCTCTGGGAAGCTAAACTCTCTCCGCTGGCACTGACGCAGAAGCTCTCCGTCCCCGAAATCAAGCGGCTCTACGAAGTCATCCGCGCATCTCTAATGCGCTGGACCGCCCAACTTCGCGCCGAGGCCGCCGGCAAATTCCCGGAAAACGTCACCGCATTTCGCGAAGGCATGGCGACGCATGGCCGCTACAAACTTCCCTGCCCACGCTGCGGCACAAAGATTCAGCGCATCCGCTACGCCTCTAATGAAACCAACTACTGCCCTGCGTGTCAGACCAGCGGCAAGCTCCTCGCCGATCGCGCCCTCTCCCGCCTGCTCCGTGAAGACTGGCCGCGCACCCCGGAAGAGCTTGAATTGCTCACTTCCAAATCCCAATAGCCCGCCTTCACATCTTCGCCTCGGCCGCTACTCGCGCGTCAAACCGCTGATGGTGTACGTGTATCCATATCTCCAGCCGTCGTTGTTGGGTCCCGACTGGTGGCCGGACTTGGCCAGCAGCTCCTTTTCCCATTTGCGCGCTTCGCTTTCGCTGGAAAACGAGAACTCCTTCCAATCTTTGGGGTTGCCATGATCTTCTCTGCGAAAGACGGGATCATCTGTCAAGCCCACGTACTTCATGTCGCTTCTCCTTCCTTCCCTTCTCTGCCGTAATTCCAGATCCGCGCGGAGCGTTTCGTTACCGCCTCGCACTGAATCTTTCACACCCTCGCGACGAATTCTCCGCAGGGAATCCAGATTACATTCCTCATTATCATTGGAACAAAATTAAGGCAAGGCCTCGCCTTTTGAATCCACGCCGGCGAACCCTGGCTACACCGCCGCCAGCGCCCGCGCGTCGAACATTTCCCGCTTATTTTCCGGATGGTTTCGCTGCGGTGTTTTTCGCACTTGGTTTGGGATCCGCCGCCGCCGCGCTCTTCACGGGGTAGGTCTGATCATACAGCTTCACAATCTGCTCGGTGATGTCCGTCGAGGAGTACAGCACCAGCGTGGTTTGCGAGGAATCATCGAGCACGGCGCCGAAACCGTTGCTCGGCGCATATTTTCCGAGTACATCCACGATTCTTCGTCCAATCCGAGAAATCACTTCGTTCTGCGCTTCCGTCAAGTCTTCCTGGAATTCGTTTTGCCGCCGGTCCAACTGGCGCGTGAGCCGCTGGCCGTCCAGATTCAGCTTGCTTTTTTCCTCGTCGCTCAAAACCGCTGCGCTGGTCGTCAGCTTCTGTTGCAAGTCGCTAATCCGCTTGTTCAGGTCTTCCAATTCCTTCCGCCGCGCCTGAAATTCCGTTTCCAGTTGCGCCGCGGCCTGCTTGCCTTCGGAGGTATTGGCGATCGCCACGCGCAAGTTGATCGCGGCAATCTTCGTCCCGCCAGACAACGCGACGGTTTGCGCGGCAGGAGCACTGCTCGATGGCGCCTTCGTTTGTGCCTCGGCCAAGCCTCCGCACATCGCAAGCGTCACCGCCACGCAGCAACTCAGTCCCATCCTTCGCATCGTCGTTCCCCCTTCCCGGCTTGGTCCGGTGCGCTCATCCGGTTGTCCGGCCAGTTTTCGATTTGAGTTGTTCGCGCTTCGATTCCCGGGTAATTCTGGCCCCAGCACGTCCGCACACGACTTAGTCACCGGGAAGCTCTCCCGGAAAACCATCTCGCTCAGAGTGATTGGCGTTGTAATTTGCGATGCGGGCGGTACTGCTTGCGTTGCCCGTGCGGACCGATGCCGGCTGCGGGCTGACTAGAGGAGGAGCGGAAAACTCAAGTGCAGTATGATGCTCTGCAAACACGCCAGAGGACGGAGGGCCGCATGGCACACAGCCGCGTGGGAATGTCCGCGCCGAAGCCACTTTTTGGAGAAGGCTTGCTGGAGAATCCCTATCCGGTGTATCGCCGTTTCCTCGATGAAGGGCCGCTGCATTTCGTCAACTACAAAAATGGAGCGTGGGCTTTCTTCGCGCATTGTGAATGCTCGATGGCCATTCGCGACCCGCGGCTCTCCGCGCGACGAACCGGCCTTTTCGCGCTGACCCTTCCCCCGGAACAGCGCGCGGAGTTCGCGGAACTGGGACGCTTGCTCGGCCTGTGGATGCTCTTCATGGATGCTCCTGAACACTCGCGGTTGCGCAAGCTGATGAACCGGGGCTTCTCGCCGGCCGCCGTCGAGTCGCTGCGGCCTCGCGTGGAAGCGATCGTCGAGAGGATGCTAGACCGGCTCGAGAATGCTGCCGAAGCCGATCTCATGGATGCGATCGCGTACCCGTTGCCGATGCTGGTGATTTCGGAAATGCTCGGAATTCCGGAGGCGATGCACCAGAAACTCCTTGAATGGACGGACGCGATTGCGCAATTTTTCGGGGTGCCCGGAGCGCAAACTCCGGAAACGATGCGCCCGGCGCGGGCTGCCGAATCCGCCCTGACGGGGTTCTTTCGCGAAGCAGTTGCTGAGCGGCGGAAGCACAAGGGCACGGACCTGATCAGCCTGGTGCTGGATATTGAGGAAGACGGTGACGTCCTCACCGAAGAAGAGGTTTATGCGCAGTGCGTCATGCTGCTTTTCGGCGGGCACGAAACGACGCGCAACCTCGTAGGCAATGGCATGCTCACGCTGCTGCGGCACCCCACGGCTTTAGCCGAATTGCGCGAAAATCCCGGACTGATTCGTTCCGCGGTGGAAGAACTCTTGCGCTACGAAAGTCCCGTGCAGTATACGGCGCGCATCGCCAAAGAAGACATGGAGACTTGCGGCGTGCGGCTTTGTGCAGGGGAGCCGCTGCTGTTCATCCTCGGAGCAGCGAACCGCGACGCGCAGCAATTCCGCGAGCCGGACCGGCTGGACCTGGGGCGCGTCACGAATCCGCACCTGGCGTTTGGAGCCGGGGCGCACTTTTGCATCGGCAACCAGTTGGCGAGGCTGGAAGGACAGGTGGCGATCCTGCAGCTTGCGAAACGATTTCCGCGCATGAAGCTGGCGCAGCCGCGCGCCGAGTGGGTCCCGAATTCCGTCCTGCGCGGCCTAAGGGTTTTGCCGGTGACGTTGTGAACCTTCACCGAGCTCGCGCAGGCGTGCGTTAGAATATTCGGTGGTCACCGGGAGAATCGAATGCCGACACGAGAAGACGCCTGGAAGCTGCTCTGCGAGTACACGGAGTCCGAGAGCTTGCGAAAACACATGCTGGCGGTCGAAGCGTGTGTGAAAGCGTACGCGCGGAAGCAGGGAGCGGACGAGGAGCTGTGGAGCATCGCGGCGCTGTTGCACGACTTTGACTACGAGCGCTGGCCGAATCACGAACACTCTCCCGATAGCGGACATCCCGCGGAAGGCGCGAAGATTCTGCGAGAGAAAGGCTACAGCGAAGAAATCGTTCGCGCGATTCTGTCGCATGCCGACTATAGCGGCGTCGCGCGGCAATCACCGCTGGAGCACACGCTTTTTGCGTGCGACGAGCTGGCGGGATTCATCACGGCGTGCTCCTACGTGCGCCCATCAAAAAGCGTTTTGGATCTGGAGGCGGATTCCGTAAAGCGGCGCATGAAAGACAAAGCGTTCGCGCGAGGCGTAAGTCGCGATGACGTGCGCAAGGGCGCGGAAGAGCTGGGCATTCCGCTCGAGGAGCACATTGCGTTTTGTATCGCGGCGATGCGGGAACAAGCCGACGCGCTGGGTTTGCGCGGAGGCATCGGCGCCACCGCTACGGGAAGTTGAGCGGATCCGCTAGCCGATCGGACGCGCTTGAGAACAAAAAAGGAGGGGCTACACCCCTCCTTTTTTATCTTGTATCTGGTTGGCCAGCAATTAGAAATCCAGGCGCAAGCCGAGCTGGATCCATCGGCTGCTGGCAAGGCGGTTTGCTGGCGTAAGTGTTGCGTCCACCACACCAAAGGTCGGCAAGTTGGTGAGATCCAACGTCGGATCTAGGAAATTGACGTGGTTGAAGGTGTTGAAAAAGTCAGCCGTAAATTCGAAGCCATACCTTTCGTGGAATTTCGTCACCTTACCGACTCGCGTGTCCAGATTCCAGAGTCCGAAGCCCCGCATCGGACGGCTCCTGCCGGTTCGACCGTCCGAAGCCAATAGGATCGGCCTGAAATCATTGAGGACCGAAGATGGATTCGAGAAGTAGTTGATTCCCGTGCCGGTGTCTCCTGTGCCGCAATTGGGGCCATCTCCCGTGGAACCGACGCCACCGGTACTGCAAACGCTCTGGTGCGCGCCGCCGCCGAGGGAATTGGGATTAACAGTCGGAATAGCTCCTTGAGCGATACCGAAGATCAAGCCGCCACCCAAAGAAGAGCCGGATTGTCCTTCAACTACGGTTAACGGCAAACCGCTGTTAGCGCGGAAGACGCCTGCGGTATACCAGCCGCCGATCAACTTGTTGATGAAGCCATGGCTGCTGCTCAAGTGGTGCGAACCGCCAAAGGGCAGGTCGTAGTTGTAGGTCAGATTGAAGACGTGAGTACGGTCAAAGAAAGAGGGACCGTATTCGTAAGCGGGATTGAAACTTGAAGCATAGTAGCTTGCCGAGTTCTGGACGGTCCCGATCTGGTCGAGTGATTTGGAGAAGGTGTAGTTGGCATCCCACTGGAGGCCATGCCAGCCGCGGTTGTGAAGAGCGATGAAAGCGGCATTGTAATTTGAGAAATCGCGGTGGGTGCGGACGAACATATCGAGGATTGTCGTGTTGTTAAAAGTGGGCAACCCTGCGACGAGGCCGCGCACGATGTCCATAATCAGAAATAGGTCGGAGACATTGTACCCGGTGAAATCCCCGGCATCTCCCTGTGCGAGGCAACTCGTCGAGCTAGAGGCGGCGGTGCCCAACGCTGCATTGCAGGCAGCGAGGGGAATGAGATTTTCGAAAAATGGCTGCGGCGAGATGGCCTTGTTGCCGCGGACTTGGGCGCTGAGTGCGTCGTAAGCTTGCGCGAAAGTCTGCCCGGAAGTCTTGTCCTTGAACATGGTCGGAGAGGAATTGAAGTTGACGTTGTTGAGCAAGTCCCGGGCATAGCGGCCGATGAATCCGGCTTCGATCAGCATATTGCCGCGCATCTCACGCTGAATGGTGAAGTCAACCATATGGCTGCGACCCACTTTGAAGTCGGGGTCGTTCGCAAAGCTCAACGTTTCCGAGATAAACCCTTTCGGAACGACGGGAATGGACTGCTTACCTAGGGGCGCGGGGGTTGGAATCGAGCCGTCAACGCCAACGCGAAAAATGTTGGCGCCGTTCGTGCCGTTTACTCCGCACCCCGGCCCCGGCGTGCCGCTTGCTCCGCACCCTGGAGCGATAACGCTAAGTGTCTGTGCAAACCCTACGCCGAGCATCGGAATAATGACGCTGCCGACGGTGTTGATGCGATCGTAAGCGATTCCGTATCCGCCGCGGATAACAGTCTTGCGATTGCCCATGATATGCCCGAGGAATCCGCTACCGTAAGAAGGACTCCACGCGACGGAGAATCGCGGCGCAACGTCGCCGTAATCCACATTGAAGACGTTGCTCCGGCCGGAACTGTGAATCGGCATGTATCCGATCGTCGGATTGTAAAAGTTCCCGGCTTCAGCAGCCGCTTCCTTTGCCTGCAGGTAACCTTGCGCGGTAAAGACCTGGTTGTTGTTGCTCGCGTCAACCATAAGAGTCTGTTTGCCGTCGCGTTCTTGCGGTGTCGTTTGCCAGCCGTAAGAGAGGCCATAAGTCAGAGTCAATGACGGTTTCATGCGCCAGGTGTCTTGCCAGAAGAAATCATAGGAACGTAGGGTGGCATGGGCGACAAGAGTCGAACCGAAAGGCAAGGGATTAAGGCTGCCGTCACTGGCGGTTAGAATTCCGACGTTGTCCACCATGCCCAGCGTGGCGGCATACAGCCGATCCCATCGGGAAATATCGGTGCTGTTCAGACAATTCGTGATCAGAGAGCCGCCGCAGGATGGTGGCCGATTCGCAGCGGGGATGCCGAAGTTATGATCGCCGTCGAGCGCCGCGACAAGCGAGTTCAGCGAGCCGATGACCTTATCGTCTCGATCATGGATCGTGGGGAGCCAGCGGACATCACCGCCGAATGCCATGGTGTGCGAAGCCTTGGTCCAGGTGAGGAAATCGCCGTATTGCTTGTTGCTGTCGTAAATCGCTTGATGCCGCGCACGCTGGGTATCGACGTCCACGACCGTGTCGAGAAAACCGGCACCTGTAGCTAAACCAGGTGCGAGGGCAATGAATCCAGTTTGTGAAGAGCTTGAAGCGGTACCTTGCAGCGCCAACTGAGCCGCAGAGGTGCTTGGGCGGATTACCGTGAAGTCTTGCCGGCTGCGCACCCAACCTGCGCGAACTGTATTCATGAGGTTCGGCCGGATCTGCCAGTCGAATCCGCCGATGCTGGAGTCTCCTCGGATATTCGAATCGCTGGGATTGCTGGGAGTTCCGCCAAGAAGATCGATTTGTCCGCCATTTGGCGACAGGTTACGGTAGTACGACCAGCGGCCAAAGAAATGTACTTTGCTGCTAAAAGCATGGTCCAGCTTGAAGGCCACTGCGTCGCTCTTCTGTGGGGCCGGCACATTCCCGCGGAGCCCCAGGATATTCAAACCGTCCGCGCCTGGAACAGTGTTGTCGTTTCCAGTTTCGCTGATTTTACTCCAAAGCTGCTTCACAGTCGGGCTAATACCGAGTCCACGAGGATCACAAGCCGTGGTGCCCGATCCGCACAAGGTCGACGTTGCGAGAGGATAAGCAACGGTATTCCCGGAAGCGTCCTTGAAAGTTAGGGTACCCGCCATCAAACTCGGACTGGGAATGAGGCGCGTAAATTCGAAACTCTGGAAAAAACGGCGCAGTTCGTAGTTTCCGAAGAAAAAGGTCTTATCCTTCTTTATCGGTCCGCCGAAGCTCACACCACCGCGGTTGTCACGTTGTTCGGGTTTCGCGGTAAATTTATTACCCTTGCCGTCCGGCGTGTGATCATTTTCCCAGGTATTAGCGTTCAGGGCAGAGTTCTGATGAAACCAGTACATCGTGCCATGGTAGTTGTTGGTTCCGCTTTTGCTCACTAGGGTAATCTGTCCGCCAGAGGATCGACCAAAGGAAGCGTTGTTGTTCGTTACGCCAACGCGGAATTCGTCGACGGCATCGACACCTGCAGGGATGATGGGAGCCTCGTTAGCACCGCCCGCGATCACGTTATCCGTGACATCGATTCCGTCGATTGAGATCGTGTTTTCGTCGCTGCGCGCACCCGCGATGGTGCCACCGTTGTTACCGAAACCGGTCGCATCGTACGGAGTCGAACCTGGCTGCAGCGTCAGCAGCTCCGTGGCATCGCGATTCAGGGTGGGGAGGCGGCCCAACATTTCGCCACTGACTACATTCCCGACGACAGCGTCAGCCGTTTCTAGCTCAGCCTGAGCAGTGGCCGCAACCTCCACGGTCTCCGCGCCCGAGCGAAGTTCGAGTTTGACGTCGACGGTGTAGCTCTTATTTACGTCGACGATCAAGTTCGACAGGGCATAAGTCCCGAAGCCGGATTTTGTAACCGTCACCTTGTACGGCCCTGGAGTTACGCCCGGAAAGGTGAACTGTCCGACGGCGTTGGTAGTCGCCGTGCGGGCGATGTTTGTCGCGGTGTTGGAAAGATTGACCTGCGCATCCGGAACGGCCGCGCCGGTTGGGTCCGTGACTGCGCCGAGCACAATGCCCGTGTTCGAAGTCTGCGCATGGCTCGCATAACTGGTGGAAAACAGCCCGAGAAGCAAAAGGCCAGAAAGCAGAAAGCGTGCAGACGACTTCATAATCCCCACTTCGGCGGGTTGATCAGCTGAAGAGCGGCACCGTGCAGCCTGTCTAGCGACTTCGACCGATACACGTTCCGGCCGATTGGAAGCAAAGCTCTCCCACCTGGACACACCTGTACACACGTGGAATGGAAGAGAAAAACGCCTCGCAGACGCAGAGACAAACGCAATGGTTGACCACTCGCAGGGTCCCCACCACTAAAAGATGGGCCTTCCTTACACCACCTTCCGCGGGGGTGTCAACTCAAGATTCAAAGCAGAGAAAAAAATGAAACATCTGTTGCTGGTCACGGGACGTGGCAAGAGCGTGCATTTGCGGGGCGCTCGGGAGGCGATAATCGCAGTGCAACAAATGTGGCAGGATGGAGAAGTGCCGGCTCAAAGCTAGCGGCTGGCAGAAAAGAAAGTGGCCGGCGTTCTTGCGGATTCTTACAGATTCTTTGCAGCAGGCCATAACGCCTGCAAAGGTGCGGGCAGGACCACGAGCTCGAGAGCACCAACAGAAGTGCGGCTTGCTTCAGGCCTCAGGACGACTGAGGGAAAGTTTGCGGTACCGCTGACTGGCGAGGAGTTAAGCGGCGCAGCGCGGGCGAAAAGAAAATGGGGGCGGAAGTAGTCTCCGCCCCCGTTGCGATTTGGTTATAGCTCTAGGTTAGAACGACACGCGCAGGCCGAGCTGGATCCAGCGGCTGCCTTGCGTGCGATCGGCCGGGATGAGTTCCTGGCTGATGACGCCGAAGGTCGCCGGGTTCTGAAGGTTCAGGCTCGGCGCGAAGAAATTGACGTGGTTGAAGAGATTAAAGAAATCGGCAGAGAACTCGATCTTGAACCGCTCGTGGAAAGAAGTGACTTTGCCGAGACGGGCATCGAAGTTCCAGAAGCTGGGGCCACGAAGCGGATTGCCGGTGCCATCGCGACCGTCGGCCGAAATGTCAACCGGGCGGAAATCGGCGGCAACCGCACCCGGGTTAGCAAAGAGGTTGAGGCCAGTACCGGAAGGAGCGGGCGTGCCTGACGGGTGAGAACAGTTCGGGCCGTCGCCGTTGGAGCCAAATCCGTTGCTGCTGCAGACAGTGCCATGCACGGAGCCACCGAAGCCGTTGCCGGCGGTAGGAATGGCGCTCAGGCCGTTGCCGAAGAGTCCGCCTCCCAGGTCGCCGTCGGCGACCGTGAGGGGCGTACCGGTGGCGGCTCGGAACACGCCGGAGGTATACCACCCGCCGATGACCTTATCGAGGACGCTGTTGTTGAAGCTGAACCTGTGGCCATGTCCGGCGGGCAGGTCATAATTGAAGAAAGCGTTGAAGACGTTGGGACGATCGAAGAGCGACGGCCCGTATTGAAAGTTGGGATTAAAACTGGTGGCGTACGTGCCAGCATTGTTTTGCACCGTGCCGACTTGATCGAGCGATTTGGAGAAAGTGTAGTTCAGGTCGAAGCTGAGACCGTGGGAAGGACGCTTGCGCAGGGTGACGGTCGCCGCGTTGTAGTTGGAGAGGTCATTGTGAGTGCGCATGAAAAGCGCAAAGTCGATCTGGTGATTGTTAAAGGTCTGCATGCCCAGACTTGAGCGCGCAGTGTCAATGCCACCGAACACCGAACCGACGGAGAAAGACTGGAAGGCGCCCAAGTTCGCGGAAACGATGCACTGCGTTTCGCTGAGAGCGGCATTCGCGCAACCGCCGGCGTTGACGGCGAGTGCGTTGACGCCTGGCAGCTGATTCTCAAACCAGGCCTGGCTGGTAACCGCGGTCGGCGCGACGCCCGCCGCGAGCTGTTTCTCGACCGCCTGGAAGGCCTGAGCAAAAGTCTGCCCGGACGACTTATCCAGGAACTGATAAGGAGAAGAATCAAAGTCCACGCTATTGGGCAAATCACGACCCATGCGGCCGATGTAACCGACCTCCATGAGCATGTTGCCGGGCAATTCGCGCTGAATGGTGAAGTCAAAGCTGTAGCTCTTGCCGACCTTGAAGTTGGGATCCACCGCGAAGGAGAGCGTTTCTCCGCCGATGCCGGGCACGATGGGGGATGAAACGGCGGGTACGGTGGGCACAGGCAAATTGCCATCCACACCAACGCGGAAGCTCGCGGAGCCCGGAGTTACGTTGGCGCCGCTGGTCACGCAACCGGGACCGGGAGTCGCGTTGAAATTGCATAGGGGCAGAGCATCCACCAAAGTCTGCGCAAAGCCGACACCTAACTGGGGAATTTCGACGCTCTGCACGTTGTTGATGCGGTCATAGTAGATGCCGAAGCCCGCGCGGATCACGGTCTTGCCGGTGCCAAAAGCTTTTCCGCGGATGCCGTCGCTGAAAGACGGGTTCCAGGCAACGGAGACACGCGGAGCAACGTCTCCGTAGTCGGTATTCCAAATCGAGCTACGGCCGGAATCCCTGATGGGCAAGTAGCCAATCGTGGGATTGAAGATTTGGCCGGCTTCAGCGGCTTGTTCCTTTTGCTGAATATAGCCGGCAGCCGTGAGAATCTGGCCAGTGCTGTTATTGATCTCGAAGGTCTGCTGACCGTGAGCTTCCGTAGGGGGAGTTTGCCAACCGTAGCCGACGCCAAGAGTAAGCGTCAGGTCGGAGCGCAAACGCCAGGTGTCCTGGACGTACATGTCGTACGCGCGCTGGTTGGTATTGGCAATCAGCGGAGTGCCGAAAGGTTGCGGATTGAGGCTGCCATCGCGGACCGCCAGAACGTTGACGTTGTCCACGATGCCGAGCGTCGCGGCGTACAAGCGATCCCAGCGCAACACATCCGTGGCCGTGAGGCAGAAAGTGGTGACGGTAGCGCTGCAGGACGGCGGACGATTGGCAGCCGGAATACTCTGGTTGGTGCCAAACACGTCGGCGTCTTCTGTGGCCACGAGAGAAGCCAAAGAGCCAACAACTTTATCGTTGCGCTGCGCGATCAAGGGGAGCCAGCGAATGTCGCCGCCGGCGGTGATCGTGTGTTGGCCTTTGATGTGCGTGAAATTGTCAACGAGTTGCTTGTTGCGCTGGAAGTTGCCCTGCGTGCGAGCGCGCTGCGTGTCCACGTCGATGGGCACGTCGATCAGGCCGGTTTGGGCAAGGCCGGGAGCCAGCGCAATAAACCCAGCGGAAGTGCTGGTTCCAGGTAGCGCCAAGGTCGTAGCCGAGGCGCTTGGCGACAGGCCAGGGAGGAAAACGCGGCTGCGAATCCAGCCGAAACGGATGGTGTTGCTGGTGAACGAATTGAAAGCGTAATCGAGAGCGCCGATGGCGCCGTCGCCGCGCGTGTCGTTGCCGGTGGTGGCGATGGTTTTGTTATTCAAAGTATCTATTTGATTTGAAGTGACGTTGAGGTTGCGCGAGTAGATATACCGGCCGAAGAAGTGCGCCTTGTCCGAGAAATTGTGATCCAGACGGAAAGTCACGTAGTCATCCTTGACCGGAGTGGCAGCGCTGGCGGTAAAGCCAGTGGTGTTGTTCCCGTCGATGCCGGGAAGGCTCGTGCTGTTCCCCTGGGGATTCAAGTTGTAAAGCTTCTGAATCGTCGGGCTGATACCGATGCCGCGAGGATCGCACGCCAGGCCCCCGTTGGGGCCACATGCGGTAGAAGTTGCGAGATCGTATTGGCGCACCACTCCGGTGGCATCTGCAAAAGAAAGAATTCCGTTGCGCAGATTGGCTGTCGGAACAATGTGCGTCACTTGGGAGGCCGAGGGGAAGCGGCGGACTTCGTAGTTGCTGAAGAAGAACGTCTTGTCTTTGAAGACGGGACCGCCAACGCTCACGCCTTCGCGATTGTCCTTGAAGGGCGTCTTGCGCGTGAAGGAATTAGTGCCGCTGGGAGTGTGGTTCAGATCCCAGGAGTTGGCGTTGTAGCCGTCGCTCTGGTGGAACCAATAGCCGTCGCCGTGGAACGCGTTGCCGCCGCTCTTGCTGACCAGCGTGATGTTGCCGCCGGAAGAGCGGCTGAAGTCTTCGGTAGCGTTGGAGACACCGACGCGGAACTCTTCAAGGGACTCGACGCCCGTGGGAATGAAGTTGGTGGCCGTGGCGCCGCCTCCGACCGTGTTGTCTGTGATGTCGATGCCGTCCATGGAAATCGAGTTTTGGTCCGAGCGGGCGCCGGCGACCGTGCCGCCGTTGTTGCCGAAGCCGCCGTTGGCGGGAGTGTCGTACGGCGTCGTCCCGGGCTGCAGAGTAAGGAGTTCCGAGGCGTCGCGGGTGAGCGTGGGTAGGCGCTGGAGCGTCGTGCCGCCGATGACGTCGCCGACTTGCGCGTCCGTGGTCTGCAGTTCGACTCTCGCTTCGGTGTTCACAGTAACAGATTCCGAAACTTGGCCCAGTTCGAGCTTCACGTCAACGGTGTAGCTCTTGGCGACTTCCACGGTGAGCGCGGTAACGGTCGAGGTGCGGAAGCCGTCTTTTTTTACCGAAACTTGATATTCGCCCGGAGCTACGTTGACGAACGTGTACTCGCCAGAGGCGTTGGTCGGCTGTGTCACTTCGAGATTGGTGGCTTTGTTGCGAAGTACGACTGTGGCCGAAGTCACCGCCGCGCCGCTGGGGTCGGATACGGTGCCGATCACAGTGCCGGTCGTGCCCGTCTGAGCAAAACCCGTTGGAGCCAAAGCGCAGGCGAACGCAAACAGAAAACTCAAAACTGCAAAGCAAAGGATCCCTTTCTTCACAGATACACCCCTCTCTTTAGAACCTATTTCAAAACTGGGTACAAGGTATTGAACGGATGATGGTTAGTTTGCGACGAATGCGAGATAAATTTAGGCAGCAGCGCCGAGGGAGGACCGATGGCGCGATACGGTCGACTGTTGACCGACGCCCAATGGGAGAAAATCCGTCCCTTGCTTCCGAAGCGGCCCCGCCGTCCGCAGGGCGGCAGACCACCGGC
>Ga0209166_10000421_pt1 | contig 47872 bp, 43 predicted proteins | sample Coa_R1_3_FD_187151 | JGI IMG/M metagenome (GOLD analysis project Ga0209166, IMG submission 187151) | Surface soil microbial communities from Centralia Pennsylvania, which are recovering from an underground coalmine fire - Coalmine... | ecosystem: Environmental > Terrestrial > Soil >...
CGCACCAGCGCAAGATACGGCGCCACGAACGCCCACTCCTCGTCCGAGACATCAGTCGTATAGGGTTTGCGAGTCATGGCGACGCATTGCTCTGCGTCGCTTGATCAGTTCCTAACAGCCTCTAGGACGCACCAGCCTAGCGGCTTGCGACATCGATCCGCAAAAGCCGCTTAGAAAAGCTAGACCTCGGCAGGGGGGCTTTGCAGCAGTCCGCTCACCGGTGAGAGCACCGCGCGCTCGATCACTTCGGCCATTGTCGCAACCTCCACAGATTCAAGATTGCGAAGCCACCAGGCCAACAGATTGAGGGTGGCCGAAACCAGGTGGAACAGCATCAGATCGTCAAGCGGCCCATCGGCTTTGCGTTTTCGCGTGGCCGACATGGTCGCCATCGTCTGGCGCAGCATCTCGGCGCGCACGGTTTCACCAGAGCCGCCCGCGATCAGGGCTTTGTAGATGGAAAGGTGCTCCAGGACGAAATCGCACATGGACCGCGCTGCAGCCGCGCGATCGCGCTCCTGAAGCAAGGGGGCGACGCGCTGCAGAAATTCCCGGATCAACTTGTCGGCGACGTCGGCCAGCAATGCGTCCTTGTCGGGATAGTGGCGAAAAAAAGTGGCGTACCCAATTGCGGCGCGTGCGGCGATGGCGCGAACCGTAATGGCTTCCAGCGGGCTTTCGGCCGCAAGCTCAGTCATCGCCTCGCGCAGCGCCTCTCGCGTGCGCACGATACGTGCGTCGGAAACCATTGACATTTGGGGGGCAGAATCCACTATGATCCACTGTATATCGTAAGTGGGGCCAAATATGGCCGACGCTCAACCTTACGGCAACATGACCCCAGGTGTCATGGGCTGCTCGCGACGGGGAAATGGAAAGATGAAGACTTCCACCAAGGCGACCGTTGCGGGGCTGACGACGCTGGCCGCAGCCTTCGGCGCCCTAGCCCTTGGTGGCGCTTGGCATGGCGCAAACCAAGCCAAGGCTGAAGTCGTCAAGGCTGAAGGTCCGTCGCATGTCGACGACTTCGTGTTGGCCGATCAGGATCTGCTGGCCCGTCAGCTATACCGGATGAGCGACGACAAGGCTGTCGTCTTGGTGACCTACGCCAGCGGCGACAAGCAGCTGCACGCCGACGCCAAGGCGCTGATGGCCTTGAAGGCGGCCTATGCCAAGGGCGTCGACATGCTGGGGGTCGACAGCCGCATCGGCGATCGCCGCGATCCGGTGATCGCCGACGCCAAAGCCGCAGGCTTAGATCTGCCGATCCTCTTCGATTACGAGCAGCTGGTCGGCGAAGAACTCAATGTGACGCACGCCGCTGAAGTTATCGTCATTGATCCTCGCGGCTGGACGATCGCCTATCGGGGTCCGGTGAGCGGTCCGGCCGGCGAGCCGTGGGCGAAACAGGCGGTGGACGCGCTGGTCGCAGGCCAAAAGGTGGCCTTGACCTCGCATGAGCCGACCGGCGAGGCGATCGCGTTCCCCGAGCGTGCGCACGCTGCGACTTTCGCCTCGATTTCCTATTCCCACACTATCGCCCCGATCATTCAGGCCAAGTGTGCGACCTGCCACCAGCCGGGCGGCATTGGGCCGATGCCGCTCAACAACTATGCGCAGATCAAGGGCTTCTCGCCGATGATCCGCGAGGTGATCCGCACCCATCGAATGCCCCCTTACTTGGCTGACGAGACGGTTGGCGCGTTCCAGGATGACGAGCGCCTGACGCCTGACCAAATGAAGACCTTGGTCCACTGGATTGACGCCGGCGCGCAGCGCGGAAGCGGTGAAGATCCGCTGGCGAAGGTGAAGTTCCAGGCGCCAGACTGGCCCCTGGGCAAGCCTGACGTGGTTCTAAACGTGCCGGACGTGAAGATTCCAGCCAGCGGCCTGATGGATTACCAGCACCCGGTCGTCGCCAACGCCATGACCGAAGGGCGTTGGATGAAGGCCACGACCTTCCGGGTGTCTGATCGCCAGGTCGTCCACCACATCCTGACGGGGGTTGTGCCGGCCGACTATACCGGCAAGACCGCGTCTGAGACGTCGTGGGGCGCCTCGCTTGGCGGTTATGGCCCCGGTCGCGGCTCCAATATCGAACCTGTCGACACCGGCGTCTGGGTGCCGGCGTCGGGCGGCGTGGGCTTCCAAAATCATTACACGCCCTATGGCCGTGAAACGACTGAGAAGACCCAGATGGGGCTCTACTTCTATCCGAAGGGCCAGGAGCCGAAATATATCCTGCGAACCTTCGGGATCTTTGATTTCTCCATCGAGATTCCGCCAAACGAGGAATTCCATCCGGAAACCGCCTATATCGAGTTCCCGAAGGACGCGATCCTCTATGGGATCACCCCTCACGCCCATCGGCGCGGCGGCTCGACTCAGGTCTCGATCCTCTATCCCAACGGCAAGAAGGAAATGCTCATCGCCCTGCCGCGCTACGATTTCAACTGGCAGTACGAGTACTTCTTGAAGACGCCGCTGAAGGTTCCGGCAGGCTCCAAGATCATCGCCAAATGGACCTACGACAACTCGACCCGCAATCCGGGCAACGCCGAACCAAACAAGACCGTCTATTGGGGCGAGCAGACCAGCGACGAAATGTTGGCGACCTACCTTCATTACCGCTGGGTTGATGAGACCGTGAAACACCAGACGCCGGAGTACGAAAAAATGCTCCAGGCCAATTTGATCATGGGCGTCCTGGACGACAATATGGACGGCAAGATTGAATACTCCGAGCTCAAGGGCGGTCCGCAGGGCCCCGCCAACACCTTGAAGAAGTATTTCGCGCTCATCGACACGAACCATGATGGGGCCTTGGACGCCGCCGAGCTGGCGGCGGCCGCGAAGCTGATGCAGCGGCGCGGCGGCGGCGGTGGCGCGCCAAAGCCTGCGACGGCCGAACCTGCGCCGGCGCCGGCGCCGGCTTCGACGCCTGCGATCGCCGCGTCCGTCTCGAAAGCGGCGCCGGCGGCTTCCAAATAAGGGCGCGCAACAGGTGAAATGCGAACCCTCGGCCGAAAAGGCCGAGGGAAAGCACAGGCGAGATCGTCCCTGAAATTTCAGGCGATCATCGCAAGTAGGTGACGGGCGGGGCCGCCGGGGACATGATGCGGCTTGGCCCAATTCACGAACAGAGATTCCGGGGGGAAACGCGAGTGTCGTCAGCACGTTTGGGGCTTTTTGGCCTCGTCGCCGCCGTCACCTTGACGGCGGCGGCTCAGGCTCAGGCTCAACCGGCGTCCTTGGGCGCTGATATCTTCAATTCACACTGCAAGGCCTGTCATGAGCCGGCGATTGATCGCGCGCCGGGTCGCGAGCAGCTGGCTCAGCGTCCCCAGGGCGACATCGTGCGCGCGCTCACCAGCGGGATCATGACGCCGATGGCGCAGGGCCTCTCGCGCGATGACATCCAAGCCGTCGCCACCTATCTGACGAGCGCGCAGTCCTCGGCCGCAGTGCAGGCCCGCGCCTCCGGCCAGGAGATGCCGCAGGTCGCAGTCAAAGGCGGCGTTGTCGGGACCGATCCCAAATGCGCCGCCAGCTCCGCAATCCACGCCAGCGCCAGCGACTGGTCGAGCATGGGCGTCGATAACGCCTCCAGCCGCTTCCAGCGCCATCCCGGCCTGACGCCATCCGATGTTCCGAAGCTGAAGGTGAAGTGGGCCTTTGCGATGACCGGCGGAGGACAGCCGGCGGTGGTTGGCGACTGGATGTGGGTGACCAATCGGTCGGGCAAACTCTATGCGCTCGATACAAAGACCGGCTGCGTCCACTGGTCGGTTGATGATCTGGTCTCGCGAACCACGCCAATGGTCATCAAGTCAGCGATTTCACCCAGCGGCTGGGCGACGTTTATCGCCCAGAGCGAGCGCGTGGTTCGCGCGTTCGACGCCCAATCCGGCAAGGAGCTCTGGCGCTCGGCCGAGCTCGAAACCCACCCGATCTCGGTGCTCACCGGCACCCCAGTCGTCGCGGGCGATCGGTTGATCGTGCCGATTTCCTCGATCGAGGAGGCCGCCGCGATGAGCAAGTCCTACAGCTGCTGCACCTTCCGCGGCTCGGTGGCCGCGCTCGACATCAAGACCGGCAAACTGCTTTGGAAGACCTCGATGATCGATGGTCCGATGAAGACGATCCGGGACAAGGCGTCTGGAGGCAAGGTTCAGGGGCCCGCAGGCGCAGCGGTTTGGGCTGCGCCGACCGTCGATATGAAACGCGGGCTTGTCTATGCGGTGACCGGCGACAGCTACACCGATATCGACACCAACGGCGACGACGCCATCGTGGCCCTTGATCTGAAGACGGGCGCCTTCAAGTGGCGTCGTCAGGTGACGGAGCACGACAATTTTGTCATGGGCTGTGGTCCGACCTCCCAGTCGGGCAATTGCCCAACGCCCATGGGACCCGACTACGATTTCGGCGCCACGCCGGTTCTTACCACGCTGAAAAATGGCCAGCAGGTCCTGGTGGCGGGTCAGAAGTCAGGCATCGTCTACGGACTTAACCCCGACACCGGCGCGTTGATTTGGAAGACCATTGTGGGACTGGGCTCGGCCTTGGGGGGCGTTGAGTGGGGCATAGGCGCCGATGATCAGCAGATCTATGTGCCAATCTCCGACGTGACCTACCTCTTTAGTCCACGGCCTGACGGGCCCAAGGGCAAGGCTGGGATCTATGCGCTGGATCCGGCCAATGGAACGATTGTCTGGTCGGCGCCGGCGCCGGATGCGCCCTGTCACTATGCAGCTGACAAGGACAAAGCCAGTCGTTGCATCAAGGCCCAACCGGCGGCTCCGGCCATATCGCCAGGTCTGGTCTTCGAAGGAGGCCTCGACGGCTGGATCCGCGCCTATGACGCCAAGACCGGCAAGATCCTTTGGGAGGATTCCACGACGTCGCGGACCTATGACACCGTCAATGGCGTGAAGGGCCAGCCCGGCGGCGGCATCGATGGGATGGGTCCGACAATCGCCGGCGGCATGATGTTCATCACCAGTGGAAACAATGGAGCCGCCCGCATTGGATCCAACGGGGTCAATGTCCTGCTGGCCTATTCGGTGGACGGAAAGTAAGGGGCGCAATTGCTGCGGGCCGTCCAGACCTTGGCCTGGGCTCTGCGCCTGGGAGCCGCGATCGCGGCCTTGTGCATCCTTGGACCGACGTCCCAGAGCCTTGCGCAGCCGCCAGCGCGACCCGCAGCGATCCCCAAGCCTGGCTATGTGGTCCCGCCGGAGAATTCGGCAGGACTCTACCCGGTCAACGGCGAGCCGATTTTCAAGGCCAAATGCGCAGCCTGCCATGAGCCGGCGATTGGTCGTGCGCCCAGTCGAGACCTGCTGGCCGCCCGCTCGCCGGAAGACGTCTATGATGTCCTGACGTCGGGCGCTATGCAGCCCATGGCCCAGGGTATGACGTCGGCCGAGCTCTATGGCGTCGTGCGTTTCATCACCGGCAAATCCCCGGTGCCGCAAACCTCGCAAGGGCCTGACCCCAACCCTTGTCGAACCAACGGTCCGTTGCAGCCCAATGGGCCCCAGTGGAACGGCTGGGGCCGCGAGCTCGGCAACAGCCGCTTCCAGCCAAGACCGGGCTTTTCGGCGCGGGATATTAGCCGGCTGAAAGTCAAATGGGCGTTCTCTTATCCCGGAACAAAAAACACTGAGCCGTTGGTGTTTGGCGGCCGCGTCTTCGTCGCCAGCATGGGCGGAAAAGTCTATTCGCTCGACGCCAAGACCGGCTGCGTCCACTGGCGCTACGACTATCGCGGCGGCGGTCGAGCCTCGATGAGCATCGGCCGGTCGAGCTCGGCGCAGAGCGGCTATGCGCTCTACTTCGGTGACGACCGAATGTTCGTCCGCGCCTTCGACGCCGGCTCTGGCGAAGCGCTTTGGACGGTCCGCGTCGGCGACCACAAGGTGGGTCGCATCACGGGCTCTCCAGCGCTTTTCGAGGGTGTCCTCTACGTCCCCTTGTCGGCGTCGGAGGAGTCCCAAGGCAATGTCGGCGCCTATGGCTGTTGCACGTTCATCGGCGCGGTCGTGGCCTTGCGCGCGAGCGACGGGACCCAGCTTTGGAAACGCGCGATCCTCGAGGCCCCTTCTCATCCAACTCGCAAGAACGCAGCGGGGACGCAGATGTTTGGCCCCGCGGGAGGGGCGATCTGGTCGGCGCCAACCATCGATCCCAAGCGTGCTCAGCTCTATGTGGCGAGCGGCGACAGCTACACCGAAGTCGACCATCCGACCTCTGACGCCGTCATCGCGATGGATCTGAAAACCGGCGCGATCCGCTGGGTGAACCAGGTTCTGGCGAACGACAACTTCATGTCTGGCGCCATCAACGGCCCGCTCGGCCAGCGTGGCCCTGATTATGATTTCGGTTCGTCGCCGCAGTTGGTCAGGCTGGCGCACGGCAAGTCGCTGCTGATCACCGGCAACAAGTCATCGATCGTCTACGCCATGGACCCTGACACTGGAAAGACCGTCTGGCGGAGCGCGAAGCTGGGTAGCGGCGGGGCCGGCGGCGGCGTCGAATGGGGCTCGGCGACCGACGGGCGGATCTTCTACGCCCCGCTCGCCGATTTTCCAGGACGCGGACGGCCGGGACTTGCGGCCTTGAACGTGATCGACGGCAAGGTCCTTTGGCAGGTCGACGCGCCGCAGGACGCGAAATGCAACGTCCCCTCTGGACGCTGTCTGCCAGGCTTCTCACAAGCAGCGACAGCCATTCCAGGCGCGGTTTTCGCCGGCGCGTTGGATGGCCGGCTTCGAGCCTATGGCGCGGCGGATGGAAAGCTGCTTTGGGAGTATGACACCGCCACGCCCGTCGACACCGTAAATGGGATCAAGGCCGCGCCTGGCGGGACGCTCGACATGGGAGGACCAACCGTCGCCGGAGGCTTGGTTTTCGTCCACTCCGGATATGGCGGCAGTGCTGGGGCGAACAATCTGCTGCTGGCCTTTTCCGTGGACGGGCGCTAGGCGGTTGACCGATCGGCCTTAGGCCCGCACACCGCCCCTGTGACGCCAACCGCCGCCCATCATCTGCACCATCGAAACGGACTGGGCATCGTCTATCGGATGTTGGCGATGGTGTGCGTCGCGGGTCTGACGGCGAGCGTAAAGTGGACCGGTCATCGCGGGATACCGGTCTTCGAGATCGTTTTCTTCCGAAACGCCTTCGCCTTTGCGCCTCTGGGTCTTTACATCTGGCGAACCGCCGGCGCCTCGGTGCTCAGGACGACCCGGCCGTTGGGGCATCTCTACCGTTCAGCTGCGGGCCTAACCGGCATGCTCTGCAGTTTTACGGCGGTTCAACATCTGGCCCTGACGGAAGCCACCGCCTTCACCTTTGCAGCGCCCTTGTTCATGACCGCGCTTTCAGCCCTGATGCTGGGCGAATTCGTAGGCTGGCACCGCTGGGGCGCAGTCCTGGTGGGCTTCATCGGCGTCCTGATCATGGTGCGGCCGCAGCCTGGGCACATGAACGTCGTGGGCGTCTCATTCGCTTTGGCCGCAGCGCTCGGCAGCGCCTTGGCCATGGTGCAGATCCGACAGATCGCGGTCACCGAAAAGGGTCCGACAATTGTCTTTTACTTCACCTTGGCCGGCACGGTGGTCGGGCTCGCAGGCTCGATGTTCCACTGGGTCACGCCAGACCCCATGACCTTGGGCGTGCTGGTCTTGGGCGGTCTGGTGGGCGGCGTCGGCCAACTCTTTCTGACTGAAGCCATCCGTGTCGCTCCGGTCGGCGTCGTCGCCCCTTTCGACTACACCCAGCTGATCTGGGCGACGATCCTGGGATTTCTGATCTGGGGTGAACTGCCGCAGGCGGCCACCTTGGCCGGGGCCGGCGTGGTCGCAGCCAGCGGGATCTATATTCTGCACCGCGAACTCCTGCGCTTTCGCCGCGCGAGCGCGCCGGCTGAGGCGTCGTAAGCGTCGCGTTGACAGGCGCGGGATGTGAGAGGAGTCTCATCGAACGCTGGTCCACATTCTTAGGGCGAGCGGTACGCAAGGAGCGTTTCAGATGAAGCGGCTGGTGGTGTTTGCAGCAGCCTGTGCGGCAGCGTTGATTGGCGCTGAAGCTAGGGCGTCGGTGACCGTGATCGGGGGAGGCTTGGCTGAGGCCTGTTCAAAGGCCGCGCTCGCGGGAAAAGCCGATGTTCGCCTGGAGGAATCCTGCACCGAGGCGCTCGACAAGGAATTGCTGAATAGCCGCGACCGGGCCGGCACGTTCGTCAATCGCGGCGTACTTAGAATGCGGCGGATGGATTGGTCGGGAGCCACCAAGGATTTCAGTGAGGCCGCCCGCATAAAGCCGGATCTGGGCGAGGCCTATGTCAATCGCGGCGCCGTCTCGATCGGTGAGCATCACTATGCCGAAAGCCTAGCGGATCTGAACAAGGGTCTGGAGCTCGGCGTCGAGGAGCCCGCCAAGGTCTATTTCAATCGCGCGCTGGCCTACGAGGGAATGGACGACGCAAAATCCGCCTATTTTGACTATCAAAAGGCGCTTGAACTCGATCCTGACTGGGACGCTCCCAAAAACGAGCTCGTCCGGTTTCATGTGGAGCGCAAGGATTAGATCGCTGGCTCTGCTGGGGGACCCTTGCGCAGGAGCCGATCGGTGACGTCCGTCCAGAGTTCTCCCGCGATGCGGCGGCTCGCCAAGTCCTGATCGCATCAACGACTTTGGAAGGGCCTGCTGAGATAGCGCGAGCCCTGTTCGCCAAACCGCCATCGCTTTTCCACCGCCTTGGTTATTCCGATGCGGCGACCCGACGCCACGCCGACGCAAGGTCCTGGCGTCAGCTCAAACGGAGCCTGGTCAATCCGCACCCCATTGTGTTCGGGTCCAACGCCGAGCGCCTGGCATAGCCGCCCTGGGCCCGCGCAGAGCAGGCGCGGGTTTGCAAGCCCGCGGCGCGCGATCATTTGATCCAGACCCCTGGTGGGCTCAAGCGCCCGGATCAAGACCGCGCTCGCCGTCCCATGGCAGACGAGGTTCATGCACCAATGCAGACCATAGGACCGGTAGACGTAGATGTGGCCTGCAGGGCCGAACATCACCGCGTTTCGTGCGGTGGGTCCTGCGAAGCTGTGAGAGGCCGGATCTTCGTGGTCATAGGCCTCGGTCTCAACAATCCGTCCCCCCACGCCCTTGACCGTCAGCGTCCAACCGATCAGTTGCGCTGCAGCCACTGTGGCGTGTGACGAAAACAGCTCCGCTTGACGAAGCGCCGCCTCGGAGCGCGAAATACGATTGGTCATAGGGAAGGATTTCGCATGCCGTACGTCGAGGGCCAAACTATCCACGACGCCGACAGCCACGTCATGGAGCTGCCAGGGACGCTTAATCCCTTTATTGATCCGAAGTTTCGCGAGCGCTTCGTGGAGCTAGCAGGCGCCAAGGCCATCCTGCCCGAATGGTCGACCACCGTTCAGGCCATGCAGGATGATCCTGAATTCCGTGCGGGCGACGAGGCGAACCTCTTGCTGCGCAAGAACTATCAGGCGCTGGGCGCGTTTCGCGCCGCCGATCGCCCCAAAGCGCTGGACCATTTTGGGTTCGCAAGCCAACTGGTGTTCACCACGGCGTGCCTGTCCAATTTTGGACTTGAGCAAATGGGCGAAATCGAATTGGCGCTGGAGACCGCGCGCGCTCACAACCGGATGATGACCGAATTTTGCCGCGTAGACCGTCGGCTGCTGGCCACGGCCTACGTCCCCCTGGTCGATCGTGCGCGCGCGCCCCAGATTGCGCGCGAAGCCATCGACATGGGCGCCAAGGCTCTGGTCATCGCCTCACGCCATCCACCCGGGTTTTCTCCAAGCCACACAGAGCTGGATCCGCTTTGGGCGCTTGCCCAGGAGGCTGGGCTGCCAGTTCTCTTCCACGTCGGCGGCGAAGAAAAGATGGCGAAAGACTATCTCGAAAACGGCTTGCCGTTCGTCAAGGACTTCCACGGCGGGGATGAAAACTTCACCTCCCTGACCTTCATGGCGATACCATTGAGCCTTTGGCAGAGCCTTTCCGCCCTGGTCATCGACGGGGTGTTCGATCGCTTTCCACGCTTGAAGTGGGGCGCAATCGAACTGGGCGCTTCGTGGCTGCCCAGCCTGATGCGCTTCCTGGATTCAGGCGCAGCGGCCTTCGGCAAGGAAGAGCGGTTGCAAAGGCTTTCCGCCAAACCCAGCGAGATCTTGCGTCGGCAGCTGCGCGTAACCCCCTATCCGCACGAAGACACCCGCTGGATCATTGAGAACTCCGGGGAAGAGATGCTGATGTTCTCATCGGACTTTCCGCACATCGAGGGCGGCCGCAATCCCCTCAAACGGTTCAATGACAGTCTGCAGGGCGTCTCAGTCGGGGCCAAGCGCGCGTTCTTCCGCGACAATTTCATCGACCTTTTGGGCCGCGGCCTTGATCCAGCGCTTCACGACATCCCAGCTCTTCAGGCGGCGTGAACGGCCTGGCGCTGTGAGATCGGGGCGGCCATCGCCCGGGTTATAGCCGCCATCAGGTCGGGGATCTGGATCGGCTTGGGGCTGTGCTCGGTGAAGCCGAGGTCAAGGTAATGATTTCGACCCCCCGAGGTTACATCGGCGGTCAGCGCCACGACGGGAGCGTGACTGTTTGGCCCCTTGGAGCTGCGAAGCTGCTGCAGGACTTCGAAACCGCTCAATCCAGGCATCTGAATGTCCAGAAGTACGAGGTCAACGGGCGTTTCGTCCAGACGTGCGAGGGCTTCAGCGCCGCTCGCGGCCTTGATCACATTGTGACCTTGGCTTGAAAGGACCTGGTCGAGAACCATCAAGTTGACGGCGTTGTCGTCGACGGCGAGCACCCGCAAAGCAGACTGGGAAACCGTCTCGTAGGCTGCAGCCTCGCCAGCCTGCAAACTCGCCCCATCGGCCAATTGCAAAGGCAGCTTGATATGAAAGATCGAGCCCTGGCCCAGTTCGCTTTCCGCCCAGATCTGGCCGCCCATCAATTCGACCAGCTGTTTGGCGATCGCCAGGCCAAGCCCTGAGCCGCCGTATTTATGAGCTTCGGGTTGATCGCCTTGCGTGAAACGGGTGAACAATTGCGGTAGATGCTCTGGCGAAATGCCGGAACCTGTATCCTTGACGGCGATGTGCAGGAGGGTTGCGCCTTCGCCGGCGGGCAGGGCGTCGGCCAAGATCGAGACCGATCCCTTATCCGTAAACTTCAGCGCATTTCCGACCAGGTTGAAGAGCACCTGACGGACGCGAAGGCTATCGATCAGGACGAAGGCCGGCGTGCTTGGCTTGATGTCCAAGACCAAGGCCACGCCCTTTTCATCGGCCCGCGGCGCCCAAAAGCTCACCAGCGTCTCGAAGAACCGGTTCATGTCTTCAGCGACCGGAACGATGTCCAGCCGACCGGCATCAATCTTCGAGACGTCAAGGATGTCGTTGAGGATCGCCAGCAGATATTCGCCAGATTCAATCAGAACCGCCAGCCGTTGCTTCTGAGCGGGGTCTGTCTCGTCGCGTTGCAGCAGCTGCGCCATTCCCAGGACGCCGTTCATCGGGGTGCGGATTTCGTGGCTCATGGTGGCCAGGAAGTTGGCCTTGGCGCGCCCCGCCTGGCGGGCTTCTTCACGCGCCTCATCGGCGGCCTGACGTTCAGCAAGCGCTCCGTCACGCGCTTTCTTGAGCTCCGGGATCATCGCGACGTTGGCGTTATAGGCTTTGAGCAGCACCTCAACGGTTCGCGTGATCTCGTCGGTCATGAGGACGCTCAGCACCGCAAGGCTGATCACCGCGATAAGGACGGCGCCGGCTTGCAAAGGGCTCAGGGTCGCCAGGGCGAGGATCCCGAGCGAGGCCACGATGGGCATGGCCAGGCCCCAAAAGACCGTCCTCGTCATCAGGCTCGCCGATATTGCAACCGCCATGAGGGTCGCAGATTGCACGAGAAAAAGCATGATTTCGCCGCGGTGGCCGTTCAGGGCGATGAAAAGCGTCGGGGCGAGGTAGCCCGTCATGCGCGCCGCACAGAGCGGAGCTAGGCGGCGAAAGCCCTGGGCGTCAGAGATGCGGTGCGCTGACGAGATCCAGCGGCGAACGATGAGGTGGTGAGCGACGTCAACGGCGCAATAGGTTCCGAAAGTCGCCGCAGCGGCCGCCGGGTGGCCCAGCATCACCAATCCCGTGGCGATCAGAGCGTTGAAGACCACGTGGAAAGGCAGCGGCTGCAGCAGACCTGTCAAGGTAAGCCGATAGACCCCCAGCCCGATTTCGCTGACCGTGCGCTCAGCCCGTTCTCGAGGAAATTCCCAAGCAGGTCGCTGCATCATCGCCCCATGTCGAAGCCAAGGAGGATCGGCCTGAAAAGTAAAGCTTCAGAGAATCTTCGAAAAACGCCTCAAGACGCCAGTGCTGCAGCCGAGGTCGTCTCCAGGTCATCGACCCCTTCGGTCAGGCCATCGGCAAGTCCCGGAGCTTGAGCCAAGACCTGGCTGGCGAAGATGCGCGCCAGCGAGATTTTGGATCGGAGCCAGGGATCGTCGGAACCTCTCGCGGCCAGGGCCTGGCGCCCCAACATGGCGCCGCCCACGACATCGCCGGCAAGTTTCAGATAGGGCGTGGCGGCGGCCAGGGACGCCGCGCCGGGGTTGGCCAAGATCCAGTCGCTCGCGCGCTCCAGGGCCGCAACGCCAGCGGCTAGGCGCCGTCCCACCGGGGCCAGGTCTGCAAATTCGCCGAGGTTTTCGGCGACGAGAGCGAGGTCTGCACAAAGGCTGCGCATCACCGATCCGTCGCCCATTCGGACTTTGCGGCCGACCAGGTCGATGGCCTGTATTCCGTTCGTGCCTTCATAGATCGGAGCGATGCGCGCGTCGCGATAGTGCTGGGCTGCTCCGGTCTCCTCGATAAAGCCCATTCCGCCATGCACCTGAACGCCCATGGATGCGACGTCGACGCCGACGTCGGTCGACCAGGCCTTGGCGATCGGCGTCAGGAGCTCCTGACGCGCCTTGGCCGCGGCCCGTGCGGCCTCGCTGTCGGCGAACCGACCAAGGTCTGCGAGCACGCCCGTGGTCAGGCAGATCGCGCGGGCGGCCTCGATCTTGGCCTTCATCAGCAGCAACATCCGGCGCACGTCCGGATGGCCGAAGATCGTCCCGTCAGCCTCCCATACCGTGCGACCCTGCTTGCGCTCCTGGGCGAACGCCAACGCCTGCTGGAACGCCCGTTCCGCGATGGCCACGCCTTGGACGCCGACTTGCAGGCGTGCGGCGTTCATCATGACAAACATGTGAGCCAAACCCTGGCCCAGTTCGCCAACAAGTTCGGCCTTGGCGTCCTCGTAGAGCATGACGCAGGTGGGCGAACCGTGGATGCCCAGCTTGTGCTCGATAGATCCGACGCGGAAGCTGTTGCGGGGCCCCAGGCTGGCGTCATCCCTGACCTCGAACTTATTGGCGAGGAAGAGGCTAATCCCTTTGACGCCTGGCGGCGCATCGGGCGTGCGGGCTATGATCAGGTGGCATATGTTATCCGCCGCGTCGTGATCACCCCAGGTGATGAAGATCTTCTGCCCAGACAGCCGCCATGCGCCCTCGCCGTCGGGTTTGGCGATCGTGGTGAGTGCAGCCAGGTCGGATCCGGCTTGCGGCTCTGTCAGGCACATCGCGCCGGTCCATTCCCCCGAAACGAGCTTTGGAAGCACCAGGCGCTTTTGACGTTCGGAGCCGTGCAGGTCGAGCGCTTCGATGGCGCCTTGGGTCAACATCGGACAAAGGCCGAAGGCCATGTTCGCAGCGTGGACCATTTCAAAGACCGCCAGCTCCATGGCCTTCGAGAGCCCCTGGCCGCCGTGGGCTGGGGCCGCGCTAAGGGAGTTCCAGCCGCCAGCGACGAAGGCCTGATAGGCCTGGGCGAAGCCCGGCGCAGCTGTGACCACGCCATTTTCAAAGCGCGCGCCCTTAAGGTCGCCTTGCCTGTTCAAAGGCGCCAGAACCTCATCGCTAAAAGCCCCCGCCGCCTCCAGAACCGCCGCGACAGTTTCAGCGTCGAGGTCGCGGTAGGCCTCGGCGATCAGCTGATCGTGGCCCACACACGAAAGGGCGAAGGCAAGATCGCGGACAGGCGCGCGGAAGGTCATGGGTCGGCTCCGATCAGGCGTGCAGGTCTCTTAGGCCAGGGCCTTGCTGGGGCAAAGCGCCAGACCCTTAGATCTTCTTGCCGAAGCGACCGAAATTCTTTCCAAAGACGCTCTGCGGCGGTGCAAACTTCCCGACAGAGGCCAACCGAAAAAAAGCCGTGAGCCGCCGCGCCGCAAGGCCGCGCTCATCGTACGACATAAATCCGCTTCGCTGGACTTTCGGCTCGCTTGCACCGCCACCATCTTGGGCCGAACACAAGGAGTTATCATCTATGATCCGCACTCTGGCCGCCGTCGCCGCCACCGCTTTGCTGTTTGCCGGTCCGGCGCTCGCGAACCCATCGACGCAAGACCCTACGAAGGTCCCGGCAGGCGATTATGCGCTCGACAAGAAGCACGCCAGCTTGACGGCGAAGATCGTTCATATGGGGTTTTCCCATTACACGTTGCGCTTCGATGGATTGGACGGGAATTTCACGTTTGACCCCGCCAACTGGCAAGCGACCAAGGTGACTTTCACGATCGACCCCAAGTCGGTGGACACCAATGATCCGGCCTTCAACAAACAGATCGCGGGATATTTTGACGCCACCCAGTTTCCTGCGATCACCTTCGTATCAGAAAGCGCCCAAGGCGCTGGCGGCAAAGGCACGGTGAGCGGCAATCTCACGCTTCATGGCGTTACCAAGCCGGTCACGCTCAATGTCACATTTGATGGCGCAGGCCGCGGCATATCCCCTACGAGCACGCGGTTGGGATTTTCGGGCGCGGCCCAAATCAAGCGTTCCGACTTCGGCGTCACCAACGCCATACTGAACCAATTCGTCAGTGACGACGTCGATGTAATTTTCGAACTTGAGTTCGAAAAGAAGTAGAACAACCGTCAAGCTCGACTAGAAAGCCCTCTAATGACTGCAGTTCGATCCGCACCGCGTGGCGGCCATAGCCGCTACTCCACGGTGGCGATCGTTCTGCATTGGCTGATCGCGCTGGCCATCATGCTGCAGGTCAGTCTGGCCTGGCGGATGGGCGGCAGTACGCCGCAAGCCTTCGCCCTCACGCAGCTGCACAAGTCCATCGGCATAACGATCTTGGCCTTGAGCATCATCCGCCTGGGTTGGCGTCTCGATAACCCGCCGCCGCCCGAGCCTGCCGGGCTGACGGTATGGGAGCGCGGCCTGTCCCAGGCGGTCCATTGGGGCTTCTATGTCATCATGATCGGCATGCCCCTGACCGGGTGGCTGATGGTGTCGACAAGCCGCACTGCGATACCGACGTTGCTTTTCGGCGTGGTGCATTGGCCCAATGTTCCTGGAATAGAGGGATTGGCGCCGGCCTCGAAGGTCATGGCCCACGCGATCGGCAAAAATGGCCACGGGATTTTGGCGCTGGGCGTCTATGGGCTTTTTGCGCTGCACGTTGGCGGCGCGCTTAAGCACCAGTTCTTCGAGCCCGACACCCCCATCCTTCCGCGCATGGCGCCAGGCGCTGTCGCAGGTCGCTGGTGGGAGCCGCGCCTGGGGTTGATTGTTTTGGCTCTGGTAGGCGCAGCAGCCCTTGGAAAGCTGGTTCAGCCGGCCCGACCCGCAGCTGGCCCACCGCCGGTTGCAGCTGCGCCAGCCGCTCCGTTCCTGCCCGAGCAACCCGCGACCTTGGCGCCAGACGCGCCCGGGGTGGCTGCAGCCGCCGCCCAACCGACGCCTGCACCGCCCTTGCCTCAGCCCGTCGTCTGGAAAGTGGCGCCAGGATCGAGCCTCAATTTCCAGACCAGTTGGAGCGGGCAGGCGGTTGAAGGACGGTTCAACAGCTGGACGGCCGACATCCTCTTCAGCCCCGACGCCCTGGCCGCTTCCAAAGTCACTGTCACCATCGACATGACTTCAGCCAAGACTGGAGACGACCAGCGCGACGCCTCGCTTCCGGCCGCTGAATGGTTCGACGCGACAGTCCATCCTAAGGCCGTCTTTAGCGCGACCAAGTTTGAAAAGCTGAGCGCCGACCGATTTGTGGCGCATGGAACCCTTGATTTGCGCGGGAACAAAAAGCCGGTCGACCTGGCGTTCAAGCTGAGGATCGTCGGAGACAAGGCCCAGATGAGCGGCCAGACCAGTCTTGACCGAACGCTCTTTGGCGTCGGCCAAGATGAATTCGCCGCAACCGATCAGGTGCCTGCGACCGTTACTGTCCGCGTCGAACTGAATGCGATCAGCGCCAAGCGCTAGGACGGTCTCATGGGGTCGGCGCCTTGCGCCTCGCAGCGCAAATCACAGAAAGCGCGGCGAAGGCCTATAGGCGACAGAAGCTGACCTGCAGTGTAACGAGCCGCGGTGGATCATCGCGCCGACATCAGACGAGCCGCCGAGGCGTTGAAGGCCGGCGGGCTTGCTATATTGCCGACCGAGACGGTCTATGGCCTTGCGGCGGATGCTGCGAACCCGCACGCCGTGGCGCGGGTCTTCGAGGCCAAGGGGCGGCCGGCCTTCAACCCGCTGATCGCCCACGTCGCCGACATCGCCGCGGCGCGACGCATCGCGCAGTTTGATGAGCGGGCGGAAAATCTGGCCGCGCGGTTCTGGCCAGGCCCGCTCACCCTCGTCCTGCCGATTTGCGATGAGGCTGCGGTGTGCGACCTGGCGCGCGCCGGCTTGGATACGGTCGCGCTACGCGCGCCCGCTCATCGACTGGCGCAGTCGCTTTTGCGGGCGTTTGGCGGCGCGTTGGTGGCGCCCTCCGCCAATCGCTCCGGCCGACCAAGTCCAACGACATTCGCCGACGCGTGGGATGAAACGGGAGAGGCGGCCGATGCGGGCCTGGATGGCGGCCCCTGCGTCATCGGCCTGGAATCGACAGTGATCGCGATGCTGGATGAGCCGCGGCTGCTTCGCCCCGGCGCGGTGACGCGTAGTGAACTTGAGGCGATCGTCGGGCCCTTGAAGGAGGCGCAGGCTGACGCAAAACGCTCGCCCGGAAGGATGACGCGCCACTATGCGCCCAACCTGCCCTTGCGTCTCAACGCCACCGAAGTCCGCGGTGATGAGGTATGGCTGGGGTTCGGCGGGCATGGGGGCGCGAGCTTCAATCTCAGCGCCTGCGGCGATCTGGCGGAGGCTGCGGCGAACCTCTTCGCCTATTTGCGCGCCGCTGATCGCAGCGGAGCGCGTGGCATCGCAGTGGCGCCGATCCCCGACGCCGGCCTGGGCGAAGCCATCAATGATCGATTGCGTCGCGCGGCGGGGTTTGTGGGTTAGTCTTGCGGCGCTAGACTGGGTCCATGACAGCGCCTGTTCCCGCCGATGTGCTCTCTCGCCTGAAGGCGGTGCTTGGTCAGGGCGGCTGGAGCCAGGACCCTGAGCGGCTTGCGCCAAAGCTTCTGGAATGGCGCGACCGGTGGACTGGCGAAACGCCATTCCTGGCGTTGCCCAAGACCACAGCCGACGTCGCCGCCGTCGTTGGCGTCTGTTGCGAGGCCGGCGCGCCGATCACGATCCAAGGGGGCAACACGGGCCTGGTCGGCGGCCAGATCCCGATGGGAGAGATCTTGCTCTCCACCGAGCGGATGGGCGCGGTTCGCGAGATCGATACTTTTGATGATGTGCTGGTGGCCGAGGCCGGCGTCACGCTGGCTGCGGTGCATGAGGCCGCAGCCAAAGTCCGTCGACGTTTTCCGCTGGGTCTTGCATCGGAGGGCAGTGCTACGGTCGGAGGCGTTGTCTCGACCAACGCCGGCGGAACGCAGGTCCTGCGGTACGGCATGACGCGCAATCTGGTCTTGGGGTTGGAGGCGGTCTTACCAAACGGCGAGATCTGGAATGGCCTCAAACGTCTGCGCAAGGACAATACCGGCTACGACCTCAAACAGCTGCTGATTGGCGCTGAGGGGACCTTGGGCGTGGTCACCGCAGCTGCGCTTAAACTCTCTGCGGTCATGGCCTCGCGGGCGGTCGCCTTGATGGGCGTTGAAAGCCCTGAGGCGGCGATCCGGCTCCTGGTCCGGGCGAAGGATGAGACGGGCGGGGCGGTCGAAGCCTTTGAGTTGATGGGGCGCGTGGGAGTTGAGTTCGCGGTGAAAAATATCGCTGGCGCGCGCGATCCGCTCAGCGAGCCTCACCCTTGGTATGTGCTGGCGGAATTTACGTCCGGCGAGCCAGGCTCGGCTGAAGCCGCCATGGAACGGTTTCTGGCCTGGGGCCTGGAGGCTGGACTGGTGCGCGACGCCGTCGTGGCTCAGAGCGATGCGCAGGCCAAGGCGCTTTGGGCGATCCGCGAAAACCAGTCTCCCGCACAAAAGCCCGAGGGCGCCACATGGAAGCACGACGTCTCGGTGCCGGTCAGCCAGGTTTCTGCCTTCCTGGCCCAGGCGACGGCGGCCATGCAGGCGTTCGCGCCCGGCTCGCGCATCGCCGCCTTCGGCCATATGGGCGATGGCAACATCCACTATGACGTGCTGCGAGCTGAGGCAGGTTCCGACGTTGAGCACGCTGCAAGGCGCGATGCAGGCTCTCGGATCGTCCATGATATCGTCGCCTCGCTGGGGGGCTCGATCAGCGCCGAACACGGCCTGGGCGCGATGAAGACCGAGGAGGCCAGACGCTATAAGTCGCCTGTCGAAATCGCCGCGCTGAGCGCCATTCGCCGCGCCCTCGACCCCAAGCGGATTATGAACCCAAGGGTGTTGTTTTAGGAGGCTTGGCGCGCCTTGCGAGCCAGCCTAAGACCATCCCATGCTCATCGTCTTATCTCCCGCCAAGGCGCTCAATTTCGCGGCGCCGGCGCAGAGTGTTCCGCTATCGGCTCCTCAATTGGCCGATCAGACGGCCGAACTTGCGCAGGTCGCCAAGAAGCTGCGGATCGCCGATCTCAAGCAGATGATGGACCTCTCAGACAGTCTGGCGAGGCTGAACCGCGAACGCTTCCAGGCCTTTCAGCCCGATAGCGAAGACGGACTGCAGGCTGCGTTCGCCTTCAATGGCGACGTCTACATGGGCTTAAGGGCGCGTGAGCTCGACAGGAAAGCGCTGACCTGGGCGCAAGCGCACTTGAGGATCCTCTCGGGGCTTTACGGGGTTTTGCGCCCACTCGACGCGATCCAGCCCTACCGGCTGGAAATGGGGGTTCGGATCAAGACGTCACGCGGGGCGAGCCTCTATGATTTCTGGGGGCCGCGGGTGTCGCAAAACCTGGATGCGGCGCTCCTTGGCCACAAGGAGCGTACGATCATCAACTGCGCCAGCCAGGAATATTTCGCCGCGGTCGACAGATCGGCCCTCAAGGCGCAGGTCGTAAGTTGCCGTTTCCTCGAGGAGAAAGACGGAGAGGCGCGGGTGCTTTCGTTTTTTGCAAAGCGCGCCCGCGGCGCCTTGGCCCGCTTTGCGATCGACAACCGCATTGAGCGCTCCACCGATCTCAAGGGCTTTGATAGCGACGGCTACCGCTTTGTTGCGGAGCTTTCCTGCGACGACGAATTCACATTTGCGCGTCCTCAACCCCCACCGCCCGCGAAAACGCGAGCCAAGGCGGCCCTGGCTTGACGAGCCGCGCCGATCTGGCTTTTGAACGCCAGGCGGATGTTTAGAACCGCGAACCGGGGAGATGATGCTCATGGCCTATCAGCCGTTTGATCTGACGGGAAAGGTTGCGCTGGTCACAGGCGGCAATGGCGGCATTGGGCTTGGCATGGCTGAGGCCATGGCCCAGGCGGGATCGGCTATCGTGATCTGGGGCACCAACGCTGAAAAGAACGCCGCGGCGGAAAACCAGCTGAAAGCGCATGGCGTCAGCGTCCTCTCCCAGAAAGTCGACGTGGCTGACGAGGCCGCCGTGACAGCCGGCTTCGCCGAGGCCGTTGCAAAGATGGGCCGGATCGACACCGTCGTTGCGAACGCCGGCGTGGGCGGCGGGGCCAGGTCGTTCGCCGAATTCGACACCGCGACTTACCGCCGCGTCATGTCGGTGAACCTGGACGGTGTCTTTTTCACATTCCGGGAAGCCTGCAAACATATCGTCGAGAGAGCTGGAAGGGGTGATCTGGGTGGTTCTCTGGTCGCCATTTCCTCGCTTTCCGCAATCGACGGAGCAGCGCGCAACGAAGCCTACGCCTCAACAAAAGGCGCGGTGATCTCCATGATCCGGGCCATTGCTGTGGAGCACGCCCGCTATGGCGTTCGCGCCAACGCGATCCTGCCTGGCTGGATTGCGACCGACATGACGGCCGGCGCGCAGGGCAACGACAAGTTCAATGACCAGGTGATCAAGCGGGTGCCGTTCCGTCGATGGGGCGAGCCTTCGGACTTCGGCGGCATGGCGGTTTATCTGGCCTCCGATGCATCTCGTTTCCACACTGGCGACAGCTTCCTTATCGACGGGGGCTACGCGATCTTCTGATCCGCCATCAGAACGCAACCGCTGCGCGCTCAGGCTTTAACTAATAACTCTACATATGTAGTATTATGTCCATGACACGGCGTCCGAACATGTCTCGCCAGACGCACCGATTGCTCCAGGCCATGCTCACCGCACCTTTGAACTGGCGGTACGGCTATGAATTACTTCAGCAAACTGGCCTGAAGTCGGGAACTTTATATCCGATCCTGATGCGCTTGTCCGACCAGGGACTGCTCGAAGCCAAGTGGCGGGAGCCCGAATTTAACGGCAGGCCGCCGCGTCATGCCTACCGGTTGACGCCCGAGGGCCGGGCTTTTGCGCGCGCGTTGGAGCCCGCGGCTGTGCAGTTTGCGGAGCAAGCCGGATTTAGGCCGAGCTCGCGGTGAGCGCCGCCGGAGCCTGGCTGCGGCGCGTGGCGTCCATGCTCCTGGCGCATGCGGCGCGCATGCCGCCTGCCTCGCGCAGATCGTGGGGGGCGGCGATGGAGCGGGAAGCGCAATTTATCGAAAGCGATCTCGAGGCCCTTGGATGGGCGCTCGGTGGTGTCTTTGCGAGCTATATCGAAAGGGTGAAAGCGATGAGCCTGCGACAGCGCGCCAATCTTGTCGCCGCCGCGGCGCCGACGATCATGTCGCTGCTGGCCCTCTCAGTCGTGCTCATCGTCGTCACAACCGGCTGGGAGCGGCGCTTGAAGGATGAGGGCGCTGCGGCGCACATCTTCCAATTGCTCATCGTCGGACAGCTGCCGTTCATGGCGGCGTTCCTCATTACCACAAGCTGGCGGCGGAGCCTGACGATCGTTCGGCCTATGCTCTTTCAGGTCGCGGCTTTGGCGCTGGCGCTTGGATCGGTGGCCTATTTCAAGCTGTAGGACCAGGCGTCGGCGCCTCTGGCGAGAGGAGCCGGACGTCAAGCCTGCGCCAATTGCGACCTTGTTTCGTGTTAAGGCTTGGCGTTCGCCCAATGATCGGATTCGCCTCGGCCGCCGGCCATCAGGCCCGCCGCCTCGACGTCATGGTTCACATAGAGCGTTGAGTGGGCCATCGTACGCAGAAAAGGGAATTCTCTCATGACACTACATACCAAGCTCTGCGATCTGCTGGGCGTCGAGCATCCGATCATGTTGGCCGGCATGGGCGGCGTTTCCTATGCAGAGCTGGTGGCGGCCGTATCCAATGCGGGGGGGTACGGCGTCTTGGGAATGGCTGGCCGCTCGCCCGACTTCATCCGAGACGAAATGCGCAAGGTTAAGGGGCTGACCGATCGTCCGTTCGGCGTCGATCTGTTGGCTGCGAGCCCTGACAGCCTCACGGCCTCGGTCGAGATCATTATTGAAGAAGGCGCCTCGTCGTTTGTCGCCGGACTTGGCGTTCCCATGCCGATCATGCAGCGGCTGAAGAGCGCAGGTCTAAAGGTCATGGTGGTCTGCGGGGCGGTGAAACACGCCGTCAAAGCCGAGCAGGCCGGGTGCGACGCAGTGATTTGTCAGGGCGGCGAGGGCGGGGGTCATACCGGGCTTGTGGGAACCATGCCTCTGGTGGCGCAGGCGGTGGAAGCCGTGAAGATACCGGTCGTTGCGGCGGGCGGGCTCTATGACGGTCGCGGATTGGCGGCCGCGCTCAGTCTTGGGGCGGTCGGCGTTTGGATGGGCACGCGCTTTATCGCATCTCGTGAAGCCCATGCCGGTCAGATGTATCGCGAGGTGATCGTCGAGGCCTCAGATGAGGACACGGTCCGCACCCGAAGCTATTCGGGCAAGCCGATGCGCGTGAAGAAGAACGCCTATGTCGAGGATTGGGAAACCCGCCCAGGCGATATCCAGCCCTTCCCCCAGCAGGCGATACTTTCGCACCGCGCCGGGGTGATGGGCGGCATCGGCGGCCAAATCGAAGGCCTCGATGCTGAGCGTTCAGCCTTCGCCATGGGCCAGTCGGCCGGAGGCGTGCGTGATATTCTGCCGGCAGGTGAAATTGTTACGCGAATTATGCGTGAGGCCGAGGTCGCAATCGACGGACTTTCACGACTAAGGACGCTCGCGCCTGCCTGACTAGGGTGCGGCGGCGAGATAGCCGTTGGGATCTTTCAGGAAATTCCGGAACTCACCGATGCATCCGATCCAGGCCGAGGTCTGCGTGCGAAAATGCGCAAAGGGATCGTCGGCGAAGAGCAATGTCGAGAAGACCACGTGGGGCCTGCTGGTCTTGTCTTCGTAGGCGCGACACAGGGCTGATGTTTGGTTGAAGGCGTTGAGCTGCGCAAACGTCGGACCAGGCTTGTCGTCGAGGTAGTCGAACTGCACCGCCTTGCACGCCCGGCCTTGTGCGTCGCAGGAGGCGAAGAGCGCGGTGAAATTGGCGGCGACTGACGTGACGCTGACCAGGACGGTCTCGGTGTCCTTGCTAACCACCGTGGCCTTGGCCCCCCCCAGGCTCAGAAGCGCAACGACGCTCAAGGGGTTGCGCGCGTCGAAATCGGCGACGGGCGCTGGGACAGGCGCGGGCTTAGCCGGCGACTGGTCGGCGCTGGGCGTCTTGGGGGGCGCTGATTTGGCGCTCGCGCCCATGGTGAGGAGGCCAACCGCAAGGAGGACCAGGGACGTGCGATACATTCCCTTGCGCTACCAGACCTTCCATCCGGGCGCGAGGGGGCATCGGTTTCCATGGCGTGGGGTTCATACCGTGACTAAGCTCGATGAAAATCGGGAGGGTTGAATGATTTCTGCTGTGGTCGCCGCCATCTTCTTGGCCTTGGCGCTTGTGGTCGTTTTCGGCGCTATCAAGATCGTGCCGCAGGGCCAAGAGGTCACAATCGAAAGGTTCGGCCGCTACACCCGGACGCTGAAGCCCGGCATCAGCTTCCTGACGCCCTTTGTCGAAGGGATAGGCAGGCGGATCAACATGATGGAGCAGGTTCTCGACGTCCCGCGCCAGGACGTGATCACCAAGGATAACGTCTCCGTCCAGGTGGACGCGATCGTGTTCATACAAGTCATGGACGCCTCTGCTGCGGCCTATCGCGTGACCAATCTCGACTTCGCAATCACCCAGCTGACGATGACCAACCTTCGCACCGTGGTCGGCAACATGGAGCTCGATGAGGTCCTTTCGCAGCGCGACCAGATCAACACCCGCCTTCTGGAAGTGATCGACCAGGCGACGAGCCCCTGGGGCGTCAAGGTCGCACGCATCGAGATCAAGGATCTGCAGCCTCCTCCGGATATCACCAACGCCATGGCGCGCCAGATGAAGGCCGAACGCGAGCGCCGCGCGGTGATCACAGAGGCTGACGGCGAAAAGCAGGCGGCGATCACCGTCGCCGAAGGCCAGAAGCAGTCGGCCATTCTGCAAGCAGAAGGCCGTCGAGAGGCGGCGTTCCGCGACGCTGAGGCCCGCGAGCGGTCGGCGGGAGCTGAAGCCAAGGCCACAGAGTTGGTGTCTAACGCGATCTCGGCCGGCGACGTCAACGCCATCAACTACTTCATCGCGCAAAAATACGTGGAGGCCTTCGGCAAACTCGCCGAAAGCCCGCAACAAAAGACCGTCATTGTGCCGGCTGACATGGCCTCGCTCGTGGGCTCGATCGCAGGCGTCGCTGAGCTCGTGAAGACAGCAAAAGCCGAACAGCGACAACCATCAGCCCAGCCCGCGGCGCCGCGCGCCGGATCGGCGGTCCCCACGACGCCCAAAAAGGGATCCTGAGCCATGCCCGATCTCCATGCGCTCTATGTTCAGCATCCTTTCTGGTCCTGGGTGGCGCTGGCGGGCGTGCTTCTTGCGCTTGAAGCCGCAACGGGATCGGGCTGGCTTCTCTGGCCGGCGGCGACGGCGATCATCGTGGCTTTGTTGGCGACGTACGCAGGCCTGGACCTTGCCCAGGCGACCTTGATCTTCGCCTTGCTGACCATCGGCCTGACGGTCTTGTCCCGGCGCTTTTTTCCTAAATCCCTGCTCCATAGCCAATCTCAAGACATCAACGACAATGTGGCCAGGCTTGTGGGCCATCAAGGTCGCGTCGTGTCGACTTTTGAAGGCCGCAGCGGACGCGTGTTCATCGACGGAAAGGAGTGGGCCGCCGAGCTGGACGAGGGCGAAGGGCTTGAGGGGGGCGCTCGCGTCGAAGTCACCGGCGTCAACGGCGCCCACCTTAGGGTGCGGAGCGCCTGAGTTTTGCGCGCTTTTCAGGCTGCGGAATGGCAGAGCTGGTCGCTAAGTGCTTGGAAGTGCGTTGAAGTTTGGTCGCCTTACAGCGTCATCTTGACCCCTGCGAGGTTCCTAGCGCTTATGTGCCCCGATGGGCGAATGCCCAAACAAACGTCCAGGAGATACTGAAGTCATGAGGCCAATGAGATTTGGGCTGCTATGCGCCCTTATCGCTACTGTGATGGCGCCCAGCGCCGTCATGGCGCAGCGCGGCGGGGCGGCCCCGACCGTCAGCGCAGAATCACGCAAGCAAGGCATGGCTGATGCGCCGGGCATCGTTCAAAGCGTAGGCTTGAAGTGCCAGGTCTCCGACGCGCGCCTTGCCGGCAAAATCGCACCCGACAAAAAGACCGGTTCGCTCGGGGGAAGCGTTTATGAAATCGCCTGCGGCCCAGGCTCGATCGGCTTTCTGGTGCAGACCAGCGTAAGCGGCTCCCCCACGGTCTTCAGCTGCATCGGTTCAAACTACCCTGCTGATCAAAGCAAGCCCGTAAGCCCCTGCATTCTGCCGGCGAACGTGGACCTTAAGCCCGCCATCGTGGACTTCACCAAGCGCTCCAACGCACCTTGCGAACCCGACAGAATTCGCGCGATCGGCCAAACCGCGACGAGCACGCTATTTGAGGCGGCTTGCCCTGGCGGCGGCGACTTCATCGTCAGCGGCAGCGTTCCTCTGGACACCACCAAACCCGCCACTATCGTCAATTGCCTTTCGACCGAGAACACCGGGGCCAAGTGCATTTTGACCGACGCAGCGACGCGCCAGGCGAACGAGGACCATCTGGCCCAGATGGCTGACAGCACCTGCACCGTAAAGGATCGTCGCTATATCGGGTTGTTGACCGACGGCACCGAGGGCTACGAGTTCTCGTGCACGAGCGGCAAGGGCTTCATCACCCGCGTGACAACCAAGGGCACAATCGCCGAGACGCTTGATTGCGCCAAGATCTCAGGCGGCGGCTGCACCCTGACGGATACGCGCGCCGCGACCGCCGAGCAGGCGGGGCTCTATACGAAACTGGCCAAGAGCGCAGGATCTTCCTGCCAAGTGAACCGCTACGCCATATTCCCCCCCGCCGGCGACAAGGAGGTCGTCGAGCTGGTGTGCGGCGATGGCAGCGGCGCCATCGGGATGTTCCCGGCGACCGGCAAGGGCGTCGTGCTCGACTGTGGTCATGCGCTGGTCGCGGGTTACAAATGCACCCTCGGCAAGGTCGATTACGCCGGGCTGACCGCTGACCTTCGCAAGTTCGACAAGAAGGACTGCACGGTCTCCAGTGTCGGCGCGCCCCTCAAGGCGCCCGATGGCTCGGTCCGATTGGAAGTCGCCTGTTCTGATGGGCTTCCCGGCTACATGATTACCTTTGCTGATCCGCAGACGGCCAAGGACGCCGTGGGCTGTGCGCTCACCTCGGGTTGCGTGCTTCCGACCAACAAGAAGAAGGGCTAGCGGGGCCCTCCAATCGATATCGAAGGAAGGCCCGCGAGCAGCTTCGCGGGCCTTCTTTAGATCACCGCCTCGATGAACATCGGGCCGCGCTGGGTCATGGCGCCGGCGAAAGCCTTCTCAAACTCTTCACCGGTCGTGCAGCGCATGGCTGGGAGCCCCAAGCCCTTTGCAAGGCTGATCCAGTCGATCGACGGATCGCCCAGGCCCAATAGCTTGGCGGCTTGAGGACCGGCCTCGCCCGCCCCCGTGCGGCTCATTTCGATATTGAGGATGCGGTAGCTGTTGTTGGCGAAGACCACGACCGTGACATCGAGGTTTTCGCGCGCCAGCGTCCAGAGCGCCTGAACCGTGTACATTGCAGCGCCATCTCCATTGAGGGAGACCACCTTGCGATCTGGCGCCGCAACGGCGGCGCCCACGGCTAGGGGCAAGCCAATTCCGATGGCCCCTCCCGTCAACGCAAGGACTTCGTGGGGCGCGGCCGTCAAACTCGGGACCGCGACGCCGCCGCCTGAGGTGACGCTGTCGTCGCAGACGATCGCGCCTTGCGGGAGATGGCGCGCGATCGCGACGCCGGCCAACTGGGCGCTGAGGGGACCTGAGGGCGCGCTATCTGGAAGCTTTAGCGGTTGGCTCGGCCCTTCCTTCGGCGCGCCCAAGGCGTCGGCCAGCGCGGCTAGGCCAGCCACGGCGTCTTCTTCGCGCGCCGCCAAGGTCAGGGTCGTACAGCCCTCGGGCACGAGCAGGCTGGGGCGATTGGGGTAGGCGAAGAAGGCCACCGGCTGCGAGGTGCCGGCGATCACCATCAGGTCGACGCCCTCCAGGTCTTTCAGCGCCATCTCGCCGAAATAGGGCATGCGTCCTGGGGAAAACGCGCCGGCGCCGCGGGGCTGGCGCGCGACGAAGGTGTCGGCGACGACCCGAATTCCGGCGCCCTGCAGCCTTGCAGCTTGCGCCAGTCCTTCCACGCGGCAGGCCTGGCCTCCGATCAGGATCACCGGATTGACGGCGGCCCTGATGGCGCGCGCTGCGGCCTCCAATGCAGCCCCCGTCGGCGTCGGGCGCACGGCCCTTTGAGCCATCGCGACTTGGTTCGCCGTTTCAAGCCAGGCGGAATCGGCCGGAAGGATCAAACTGGCCGGGCCGCCGGGGGGACCAAAACTGGCCGCCACGGCCTGGGCGGCGAGGGCGGCTACGTCGTTGGCGCTGTCGGCTGATTTGACCCAAACCGAATTGGGGGCCGCAAGCGTGGGGATGTCTGAATTCAGCGGCGCATCGTACTTCCGATGAAAAGTCGCGTGGTCGCCGATCACATTGACGATTGGGGTGAATGCACGCCGGGCGTTGTGCAGGTTGGCCGCCCCATTGGCGTAACCGGGGCCAAGGTGCAGCAAGGTGCAAGCCGGCTTGTCGGCGATGCGGCCATAGCCGTCTGCGGCTCCGGTGGCCACGCCTTCGAAGAGGCAAAGCACCGGGCGCATCTGCGGCTTGCGATCAAGCGCGGCCACGAACTGCATTTCGCTGGTCCCAGGGTTGGCGAAGCAGGCCGTAACCTCGTTGGCCACGAGGGTCGCTAGCAGGGCGTCGGCGCCATTCATGTCAAAACACCATCACATCGGAGGAAGGGGGATCGGCGAACAATTGCACTATGGCCCCCGCGCGGCGTCGCCGGGCAAGGGCTTGGGCGATGTAGCCCTTGTCGGTGATCTCGCCGCTGACCGGGTCAGGCGCATCGGGCAAGACCAATGCACGGGCCACGCGTGCGCCAGCGCCGTGTGCTTTGGCGTTGAACGCCAAGAGCCCCGCGCGCGCCGCAACGCAGATCTCCTCAAGAGACAAACGCGGGTTGGGGTAGAGCAGCATCCCCACGCCCTCCTGACCCTCCCCGCAGACCACAGCGTCCGTCACCGCGCCGCCGATCGCTGAGAGGACGCCTATTCGAAGGTCGCCGACACCGACGAATGTGCCTGAAGCCAGTTTGAAGTTTTCTGACAAACGCCCGTCGAAGATCATGCCGCTTGCGGGGTCGGCAGGATCCACCAGGCGTGCGGCGTCGCCCAGGATGTAGAACCCCTGGTCATCAAAGGCTTCGAGGGAACGCTGCGCCAGACCCAGATAACCTTGCGTGACTTGCGGCCCCTTGACCCTGAAGTCCAGCTTGCCGGCCACCGGGACAAGCCGCACCGACGTCCCAGGAACGGGCAAGCCGATGAGGCCCATGACGTCGTTGGTCCAATGAACATTACAAGCGGTCGGCCCGGTTTCGGTCGCACCATATCCCGAGGCGAAGCTGATCTTTTCCCCGACCGTTTGGATGGCGACCCTTTGGATGCGGTCAGCAACCGCCTGTCCCAGCGCCGCGCCGCCATATTGAAGAACCCTGACTTTCTCGAAGAAGCTTCTGGCGAGGGTTCTGTCCTTCTCCAATTCTTCGGCGAACAGCATCCAGCCGGCCGGCACCATGTTCTGGTAGGTTGGAGAAATCTCCCGCAGGTTTCGAACCGTCTCGCCAAACCGCGCCGCGGTGGGTTGACCATGATCGATATAGACCGCGCCGCCGCGGTGAGCCGACATGTGCAGGATCGAATTGGCCCCGAGGCTGTGGCTCCAAGGGGCGGAGTTGACCATTATCGGCGGGTCCGGATCGTCGAAACAGGCTTCGATCTGGGCGGAGTTCAAGCTGATGTTGGCGTGCGTGCAAATCACCGCCTTGGGGTGTCCGGTCGACCCAGACGTCAAGAGGTACTTGGCGTGATCGTCTGGCTTGGCGCTCGCCCGCCTGGGCGGACCCCGCAAAAGTTCGGTGAATGCAATATCGCCTGGCCGCCCATTGGCGGCGGCGATCACCGCCAAACCGGCCAAGGCCGGCGAACTCAGTCCCTCGGCGAATAGGGCCGCATCGCTGGTGAAAACGGCCGCAGGCTGCAGAACTTCGCAGGCGCTGGCCAGGCGGGCCGGATTGGCGTTCTTCAGGCCATACTGCGGCGAAACTGGCGCGATGGGCATGCCCTGGCTCATCGCTGCATAGCTGATCAGGGCGTGTTCGACGCCGTTATGGGCCAAGATCAAGAGCGGTTTCGGACCTTGAACGCCATGAGCAAGCAGTCCGCCAGCGATCGCCTGAACCTGAGCGTCGGCCTCCGCAAAGGTGATTGTTCGCCAGCCCTGGCCGGAGCGTTCCGCAAGCCAGACCCGCCTGGGCGCCTTTTCGGCCCAATACGTCAGGGCTGCGGTCATCGTCTGGAATAGGGTGGAATAGGGACGGGGGTTGACCAGCACGATCTCGCCGTCCGCGCGGTGTTCGACCTCAAGACCGCGCGGGGCGTAGCGCGGGTCACGAAATGGCGCGGTCGGCAGGGTCAGATGAGCATCCATGACCCAGCCTTATTCCAACGCTGGGCCTAATGAAAAGCGTCAGGCGCTGAGCTCTTCCAGACGCCTGGCCAGAAAGCGGCGCTCAGCCGGCGCTGGGCCGAGCGCCAGGGCTGCGCGCAGCGCCAGGGCCGCCTCAGCCGAGCGGCCTGCGCGCGCACAAAGGCTGGCCCGCGCCGCTTGATAGGGCAGCCAGTCGCAGAGGGGCTGGATGCGATCTGCCGCTCTTAGGGCGTCCAACCCCGCATCGACGCCCATGACCTCGGCCAAGGCCACGGCGCGATTGACTTCGGTCAGCGGCGAAGGACGCGCGACCAGGAGAAAATCGTAGAGCGTGACGACGCAGCGCCAGGCCGTGACGCCGGTCTCACGGCGCGCGGCGTGAGTTGCGTGGATCGCGGCCATCAGCTGGTAGGGGCCGCTGCGACCTTCTTGAGCCGCGCGTTGGAGCAATTGGGCGGCTTCATTGATGAGCTCTGGGTCCCAGAGGCGGACATCTTGTTCTGAAAGCGGGATCATCGCGCCGCTCGGGTCCAAGCGGGCTGGCCGTCTGGACTCGGCCAGCCGAATGAGGGTCGCTAATCCCAAAACCTCGGGTTCTTTCGGTAAGAGGGCCGCAAGAAGGCCTGATAGACGAAGCGTCTCGTGGGCGAGATCAGCCGCGTCGCAAGCCCCAGCTGCGTCCTCATAGGCTTGTGCGTAGGCGATCTCGAGCGTCGCCAAAACCGCCTCCAACCGTTCGCCCCAGGCCCCAGGCTCGGGAATTTCGAAGCGGATTCGCGCGTCGCGGATCTTGCGCTTTGCACGCGTGATCCGCTGCAGCATGGCGGTTTCGGAGGTAAGCCAAACCCGCGCCAGGCGCTCGATAGAGAGGCCGCAGAGCGTACGTAAGGTGAGCGCAATGCGCGCCTCCGGCGCAAGTGCGGGGTGACAACAGACGAAGATAAGCCGCAGTCGCTCGTCGGGGATGGGTTCAAACGCGGCGATGAGGAGGCTCTCGGGGTCGGGCGCCGGGTCTGGAGGCTCAAGGACGGCCGCACCTCGAACCTTCGCGCGGCGACCAAGGTCGAAGGCTCGCCGGCGCCCGACAGCGTAGAGCCAGGCGGCCGGATCGCGCGGCGGGCCGTTGCGGCTCCAGGTCTCAACGGCGCGCAGGCACGCAAAAGCGAAGGCTTCTTCAGCCAGGTCGAAATCCCGAAAGCGAATTGCGAGCGCTGCGCGGATGCGGTCGCCCGCATCGCGCACGCAAGCGCCAAGAATTCGCTCGGCGTCCATCGAAGGCTCGATCAACCAATGGGCCAGATGGGCCGAACTTCGACTGCGTAGTTTGGTCCGCCCGGTATCTTCTTGGCCCAGGCGATCGCGGCGTCGAGGTCTGGGGCTTCCACCAGATAGTAGCCGCCCAGTTGTTCGCGTGTTTCAGCATAGGGCCCGTCATGAAGGCTTTGCGCGCCGCCCACGTTGCGCACGGTCGTGGCGCTATCTGATTTCCTCAGCCGATTTCCCCCGACCATGGCGCCGGCTTCTTGGAGCTCTGCGCCTAGGCGCATGTGAGCCGCCGTAACCTCCTGCAATGTCGCCGGATCGCTTAGATTTTCATCGGAGTAGATAAGCAGCAGATACTGCATGGGATCGTCCTTGTCCTTTTTCGCGCCAGATTGGCTGACGCGAAAAGCCGCGTCATCGAAGAGACGCGCACAGGGTGGAAGTTTCGACAGGCGTCTGAAAAAACTAGCGCGGTTCAGAAGCTTTACTGGACTCCAAGAGCTTGCGCAGGTCGGCGATCGCCATAGCGGCGGGGGACCGGCGCTGGCGCCAAACGAGCAGACCAACGGCGACAATCGTGGCGGCCATAAAGGTGAGGGGACCAAACAGCCAAGCCGCCGCGGCCAGGGCGAAATAGTAGCCTCGCACCCCGGAGTTGACCGAATGCAGCGCCGGATTGAGCAGTCGGCCGGCGACGTCGCCATAGGCGTGATGGGTGGCGTCGTCCGCCCTTTCCGGCGTCGCGCCGATCGCGGCCAGGACATAGTTGAGCTGGCGGATCCCCCAGATGAAGTCCAAGAGCCCGCGCGCCAGCGTCAGGACCACCAGGCCCAGTTGAGCCTCGAAGAGCAGTCTCGAGGAGGTCTTGATCGCCACTAGGCTGGAGACATTGCGAAAGCTCGCCTGCCCCCCGAACAGCACGCCCGCGGTGGCTGCGATGAGAATGAGGTTCGATGAGGCGAAGAACGAAGAGGAACTGAGCGCCTGAGCGAGCAGTTGGCCGTCCATGAACCGGTTCTCGCGCCGCGCCATATTGTGCATCCAGGCGCTTCGCACGACCATCAGGTCGGTGTTGATCACAGCCCCGCCTGGACGGCTGAGCAGGGTCAGCAAGGGCTGGTAGAACAGCCAGCAGAACAGGAACAGGCTCAAGGCTGCGATGTTGAGCGCACTGAGGTCAATCATCGGCGATCAAACTCGTGACGTTTGTGTTGCGCATCGCTGCGCCGGCGATGGCGCCTATGAGCATGACCACGGACACGTAGACATAGAAGCCGCTTTCGATCTTCGCTTTTTTCATCCACTCAGCGACATATTCCGCAGAGCCTCCGAACATCGCATTGGCGATGGCGTAGGGAAGTGAAACGCCAAGCGCACGCACGTGGGCGGGAAAGAGTTCGGCCTTGACCACTGCGTTCACCGCCGAATAGCCCGAGTGGCAGAGCACCAAGATCATCACGAGGCCGAAGGCCGCAAAAGCTGACGTGGCGTGCGAGATGGCGGTCATGACCGGATATGTGGCCAAGGCCCCCAAGCCCAGGCCTAGCGCAATTGTGGTCTTGCGGCCGACCCGGTCGGAAAGCCAGCCGACCAGCGGTTGAAGGGGCATATAGGCCAACAGCACCGCCGCCATGATCGCGGTGCCTGTGTTCTTTGAAAACCCCGCGGTGTTGACCAGGAACTTCTGCATGTAGGTCGTGTAGGCATAGAAGGCCAAAGACCCCGCCGCGGTCAGGACAAGGACAATCGCAAATTCCTTGGGATGGGCGCGCAGCAAGGTCATGGTTCGACCGCGCTGCGATGTCGCGGTCGATTCCGTCAGATAGGCCCGTGTTTCATCGAGCCCTGTTCGAATCCAGAACACCACAATCGCAAGCAGGCCGCCGAGGGCGAAGGGAATGCGCCAGCCCCAGGCGGCCAGGTCGGCTTTTGAGAGGATGTGCTGCAGCAGGACCAAGACCACCAGAGCTATGACCTGGCCTCCGATCAGACTGGTATACTGGAACGAAGACCAGAAACCGCGACGGGTCTTGCCGGCCATTTCTGACATGTAGGTGGCGCTGGCCCCATATTCTCCGCCAAGCGACAAGCCCTGAACGAGCCGGGCGGTCAGAAGTCCCAGCTGCGCGAGCACGCCGATTTGAGCAAAGGTCGGCAGGACCGCGATCGCAAATGATCCAAGGCTCATCAGAGCCACCGATAGGGTCAACGCTGCGCGCCTGCCGGCTCTATCGGCGTAGACGCCCATCAACCAGGCGCCTGCGGGCCTGGCCACGAACCCGGCCGCGAAGATCGCTGCAGTCTGTAATTGCTGGGCTGTCGCGTCACCTTGCGGAAAGAAGTGGGCGGCGAAATAGAGGCTTGTGGAGGAATAGGCGAACCAGTCGTACCATTCGACCAGATTGCCCGCAGATCCGCCCATGATCGCTTTGATGCGGGCGAAGCTCGACATCGGCTCGCTCGTCGCCACTGCGCTTTGCGCCATGCATCCCCCAGGGTTTTCGGCGCGATGCTAAGGGAGTTTTGCGCCGACGTCAGGGGGCGGCCTGACTAGATCCGCCCAAGCAGGACCAGCACGATGATGATGAGGAGGATCAGGCCTAGTCCACCGCTGGGGTAGTACCCCCAACTTCGTGAGTGGTTCCAGGTCGGAAGGCCCCGATGAGCAACAGGACCAGAATAATAATCAGGATCAAGCCCATGTTTCAGCTCCGGGTACGACCAAGGAGATGGCGACGGGCGGCCAAAGGTGGAGTTCCGGTTAATCAGTCGGCGATATCGGCGGTGTGCAGGTGAGCATCCGTGTCCGTGACGCCAAGCGAATACATCAGCCCCACCCATCCACCCTTGACCCGCGGCAATAGGCAAAGCGTCACCGCGCTTAGCGCCACAAGGATGATCGGTAGGGAAAAGGCCGGGTTCGAGCGCCAAACGATCGAAAAGAACAGCATTGGCGCGACGATCAGATGGCCTACCAACAGAATAGTCACATAGGCCGGCCCGTCATCGGCCGGATATCGGGAGAGGTCGGTTTCACAGACTTCGCAGTGTTCGTTGACCTTCAGGTACGCCCTGAACATCTTGCCGCGACCACAGCTCGGACAGTGGCCTTTCAGGCCGCGCGTTACAGATCTTCCGAACGGGTGAATGAATTCAGCCATGGAAGGCATATGAGCCTCCGGCCGGCGGAAAGAAAGATGGCGCGCCGTAGCGATCGCACGCGCGGCTATGTTTTTCTCACACGGGCTTCGTGACTTATTTGCACGAAGCTGGGGCGCGAGCCGAAGCTAGTGCCTCGCGTCGTCCGCGGTCTGGCTGACGGCATGACCGGCCGCCGAGACGTCCTTGCCGACGCCAGCCACCGTGTTGCAGCTGGCCACCAAGAGTGCGGACGCGGCCGCCACAAGCACGATTAGTTTGCGCATGGAATACTCCCTCGAGTCACAGTCGATGTCCACGAACGCGCGTGCACAGTCAAGCTCGCGCCGGCCCTGACGCCCAAAAAAATCATCAGCATGCGGTGAGATTGCCCCCCGCCTGCTTGAGCTCTGTGCGGATCCGCCAGTAGGCGGTGAACCGCTGTCAGGCGCTATGGCGTGTTCGCCCCGGGGTCGGGCTGGCTCTTCTGCAGAAACTCTGACCAGATGGAGGCCCGGTTCATGACCGCGATCGATCTCAAGAGGGGCTGCTGACAACGAAGCTGCTCGCCATCAGCCAGGTCATCCTTGCGCTCCACCTCGTCGTGATCGGGTTCAACGTCTTGGGGTTGCTCGCAATCGCCGTGGGCGCAAGGCTTCGGTGGCGATGGGTTCACATTCGCTGGTGGCGGCAATTGCATGTCGCGTCCTGGGCGGTCGTCGCCTTGCAGGCCCTGCTGGGCAGGGCGTGTTTCCTGACAATCTGGCAGGACCAGCTCTCGGGATCTTCGCCCGGGCGGCCGCTGATCGAACGCTGGGTCGACAGCCTCATATATTGGCCGCTGCCGATCTGGGTTTTCGCGGCGATCTATTTAGGGCTTTTCGCGAGCGTGGTTGCGCTGTGGTGGATCGCGCCGCCCAACTCTACGAAAGTCGATCGCTGATGAAGTTCGCTATCACCGTAACGATCGGAGTATTGGCCGTGCAGTCTCAGGGATGGGCGCGCCTTCCTGCGAGGCGGGTATCTGGCAAGCGACCTTTTCTAGTCAGCGTCCATCTTCAGCGCCGCGATAAAGGCCTCTTGCGGGATTTCCACCTTGCCGAACTGGCGCATCCGCTTCTTTCCGGCCTTCTGCTTGTCGAGCAGTTTGCGCTTACGGCTCATGTCGCCGCCATAGCACTTGGCGGTGACGTCCTTGCGTAGCGCCCGGACTGTCTCGCGTGCGATGATCCGCCCCCCGATCGCCGCCTGGATGGGGATCTGGAACATATGTGGCGTGATGAGCTCCTTCATCTTTTCGACCATGCCGCGCCCGCGCGCCTCGGCGCGATCGGCGTGCACCAGCATGGAAAGCGCATCAACCGGTTCAGAATTGACCAGGATCGACATCTTCACGAGATTGCCCACCCGATAGTCCTCCAAGGCGTAGTCGAAGGAGGCATAGCCTTTCGAAACGCTTTTCAGCCGATCGTAGAAGTCAAAGACCACCTCGTTCAGGGGTAAATCGTAGACCACCAGTGCGCGCGTTCCGACGTAAGAAAGTTCACGCTGGGAGCCGCGACGGTCCTGGCAAAGCTTGATGACGCTGCCAAGATATTCGTCGGGCGTCAGGATCGTGGCCTTGATCCAGGGCTCGGCGATCGTATCGATCTTCACTGGATCGGGCATGTCGGCGGGGTTGTGCAGTTCCAGGACCGCGCCGTCGGTAAGGGTGATCTTGTAGATAACGCTAGGGGCGGTGGCGATAAGATCGAGATCGAATTCGCGGCTCAGGCGCTCTTGGATGATCTCCAGATGGAGAAGGCCGAGGAACCCGCACCGAAAGCCAAATCCCAGAGCCGCTGACGTCTCCATCTCATAGCTGAAAGACGCATCGTTTAGCCTGAGCCTGCCGATCGCTGCGCGCAGATCTTCAAAATCCGCGGCGTCGACCGGGAAGAGGCCGCAGAAGACGACGGGCTGCACGTCGCGAAAGCCGGGAAGGGGTTTCTCAGCCGGCCGTTTTTCGTCGGTGATGGTGTCACCGACGGCGGCCTGGGCGACTTCCTTGATCTGCGCGGTTATGAAGCCGATCTCGCCAGGGCCAAGGCTCTCGACTTCGTTGCGCTTGGGATTGAAGACGCCGATCCGATCAATCAGATGGGTCGAGCCCTGCTGCATCATCTGCACGCGCTGGCCTTTGCGCAGTGACCCGTCGATCACGCGCACCAACACCACCACCCCCAAATAGGCGTCATACCAGGCGTCGACGAGCAGGGCTTTCAATGGCGCGCTCGGGTCGCCCTTGGGTGCTGGCAAACGATGGACGATGGCTTCGAGGAGTTCGTGGATTCCCACCCCGGTCTTGGCCGACGTGAGAATAGCGTCTGACGCGTCAAGACCGATGACGTCTTCGATCTGTTGGCGAATGCGCTCGGGCTCAGCCGCCGGAAGGTCGATCTTGTTCAGGACCGGCACGATCTCGTGGTTGTTGTCGATGGCCTGGTAAACGTTGGCGAGGGTTTGGGCCTCGACGCCCTGGCTTGCATCGACCACCAGGATCGAACCCTCGCAAGCTGCGAGGCTGCGCGACACTTCATAGGCGAAGTCCACGTGGCCGGGCGTATCCATCAGATTAAGAATGTAGGTTTCGCCGTTGTCGGCCTTGTAGGTCAGGCGAACAGTCTGGGCCTTGATGGTGATCCCGCGTTCCCGCTCGATCTCCATGTTGTCGAGCACCTGCTCGGTCATCTCGCGCTGGGTCAATGCGCCGGTCTCTTGGATCAGCCGGTCCGACAGCGTGGATTTGCCGTGGTCGATGTGGGCCACGATGGAAAAATTGCGGATGTGGTCGAGCGGGGTGGTCATGTTGCGCCCGCGTCTAGCACATTCGCGTGCATTGGCGAGGCATGGGCCGCCAGGGTGCGGCATGGCGCGCACGAAACACGGTTAATCGGGCGTTAAGGAGACACATTCCATCAACACTCTGGGCGGAACGGAATCGAGCCTAGGAGGATTTACGCCCATGGACCGTCGTACCCTTATTGTTTCGGGCCTAGTGACCCTTGGCGCGGCTGGAGCAGCCCGCGCCGAACCTATCCAGCTACCTCCGGCGCAGCCGCGCAGCGACGCCTCGCCCACGCCCCAATCCCAGGCTGGGCCCCCGCCGGGCGCGCCCGCAGGTGCGGCGCCCAGCAACAGCCCCGCCCGCGCCGCCGCCCAACCGTCCGCCTATTCGGAAGACGAGATCGTCCATTCGGTGTCGGATTTCCTTGGCGTCACGGCGGAATCGGCCGGCGGCGCGGTCGAGCGCGTCTTCAAAAACAACGGCCGGCCGACCGCCTACATCGCCGGCGAGGAGGCTTCTGGCGCGTTCGCCATCGGCGCTCGCTATGGTCGGGGCCTGCTCTATATGAAGGGGCGCGAACCCATGGAGGTCTATTGGCGCGGTCCCTCCTTGGGGTGGGACGTTGGCGGCAATGCAAGTCGGGTCTTTACGCTCTGCTATATGCTTGATGACCCCAAGGACATCTTCCAGCGCTTTCCCGGCGTTGAAGGGTCGGCCTACTTCGTCGGCGGCCTTGGAGTGAATTATCAGCGCACCGACGACATCGTATTGGCGCCCATTCGCGCTGGCGTTGGGTTTAGGCTGGGCGCAAACGTCGGCTACCTTGCCTACTCCCGGAAGCGGAATTTCATCCCCTTCTAGGTTCCAGGCTTCAGACTCACCGATAACAGGCAAGGGCGCCGATTACATCGTCGCCCGAACGCTGGCAGGTCCAGCGCGGATCGCTTTCGTGGATGCGCGGCGGAAACCTTCGCGCTGAAGTCTGGCTTAGGCGGTCGTAAAGCCAGATGACGCCGCTGTGGTCGGCCTTGGCTTGCGCGAGCGCCAAACGGTTGGCGTCTTGGGTTTCGAGCGGGGCCAGGGGCGTAATTTCGACGGGATAGGCCGCCCTTTTGAAAAACACCTCGCCCACGCGGCGCAATGAAGCGGGGTCCATGAAACGGGCCGCAGGGTGGTCCCAAATAAAGACCACGCGCCTGACGCGGTGTCCCATGAGGTAGGAGGAACCCGTCTCAAATCCGTAGGGCGCGGCTTGCCTGACGCGGGCCATGACGGGGGCGGGATCCAAGGCCGCGCCCAGATAGAGCGTCATCAGGGTGAAACTCAAAAGCTTAGCGTAGGCCGAACGGCGTACACATAGAACCACGCCCAGGAGCATGCCCGGGACGACCGGGATCAGGTAGCGCGCCATCAGGATCGGCCGCACCGCCCCTAGGGCCAACAATAACGCCAGGGCGAGCGCACTCGCCCCGGCGGCAAGCCACAGGTGGGCGTCAGAGCCGAGTTCATCGCCTTCGACCGGGGGCCGTGTTCTCAGAAGCGCGACGATCCCGATCAGCCCAACACCTATCGCAACCCAGGGGGATACCGGATTGATCGCAGTCGCGATCAACTCCAGCGCGCCAAACCCATCGACCAGCGGGTGCCAGGCCGCCATGCCGCTGAAGATCGCCAATCGCGGGGCGTGGTAGGCCATCCACGCTGCGGCCGGAGCAAAAGCGGCTAGCGCCGGCCAGGTGCGAAGCGCCTTTCGGCGTTGGCTGACGACATAGGTCAGCCCCTGCGCTGCGACAGGGACGATGCAAAGGTAGTGCAGCAGGATCGCGCATGAGGCCAGGCTGCACCATCGCCATGCGCGGCCGTGATTGGGCGTCTCGAGCAGTTGGATGAAGGCCACGCCCTGGAGCGTTGAGACCGCCATCAACAGGCCATAGCCCCGCGCAGTCAGAAGCTCGCCGACGCCCCACCACGCGAAGATCAAGCAACCCCATGTCAGCCGGTCTTGTCGGGTCAGACCCTTGATGTGGCTGACCAATGGAAAGACGCCAGCCGCCGCCAGCGCAATGAGCGCTGGAAGGCGCAGTGCAAAGTTGGACGCGCCGGCCAACGGCGTCCAGATCCGCATGGCGAGGTAATAGAGGGGCGCTTGAATGTCGTTGTAGACTTCATGCCAAAACGTGGACCAGTCCGGCGTCGAGGCGACTTGCGCCGTCCAGGCTTCGTCGAACCACAGGGGCTCCACAAAGGCCAACCAGCACCGTTCAAGGCCAACGCACACGACGGCAAGGCCAAGCAGGGCGAGGGCCACGCGCGAGGTGCGAGAGAAAGTCATCCCAAAAGTACGCGGCAGGGTTGGCGTTGTCGACAAATCCAGCTCCGATTGAACGCCGACAGTCTAGTTCCCTTGGGGGTGGATAGCGATCCGCTCTGAATCCGGCAGAGTGAGGCGGGACCTGATCGCCAGCTCCCAGACCCCGCCGCCAACGCCGGTCAGCGGCTTGGCCACATCGGGCGCGCCGCCCTCGGCGACCTGGGTCAGGGCGTCATCCGCCACCTCCTGCGCGGCAGCCGGAAGATCCTAGTAGGCGCGCAAGGCGCCCTGATGGCAAAATTGCCAACACCCATCAAGCCCTTTGTTCGGCCCCCTCCGGCGTTGGAATCGGAAAACAGGGCGTGGATGTGATCCCCCCCCGATCTATCGGCAAAGCTCCACTTCCGCTTGGCTGGCCGATCTCGCGCGGTGCGACCCGCCCGCTTCCAACTAATCCGATATTTGCGCGGGTTAGGCAGGTCGGGCTAGGCAGGCTGGGCTAGGCAGGCCGGGCTAGGCAGGACAGGGCGGAAGCGACGCCACGATCCTCCATCAGCCTCGGCATTAATCGAAGATTCGGCCAACCCCTCCAAAATGCCCGTCGGCGCACGCAAAGCGCTGGATTGGGAACACCATGCTGCTCGACGTCGCCAACCAAATTTTCGCACCGTTCGCCTCGGCGATCGGGCCGCTGATGGCTTGCGCTTTTGTCTTCGCGGTGCTGGCGTGGCTGACCAAAGGCCGCGCAGCGCTCGCCGACGCCAAAGCTGCGGCCGGTGAAACCAAGATCAATCTCATTATGGTCCTGATCGACACCGTGGCGGTCGGGCCGTTCCTGGCGGTTGGCATGGCCCTGCTCGTGGGCAGGTTAGGCGCCCACGGATTGCAACTCGACACGACGCGGCTTTGGACATGGCTTGGCCGATGGCCGACCATCGTCCTGGCCGTGGTTTTGGGCGATTTTTTTGGCTATTGGCGTCACCGCGCCCAGCACAGCAAATGGCTTTGGCCGGCGCACGCGATCCATCACAGCGACACCCATCTCACATGGTTCAGTCTTGAGCGCATGCACCCCATCGACAGGATCGGTTCGCTTCTCGACATGGTTTTGCTGAGCGCTCTTGGGATGCCGACGTGGGCGCTCGCAGCCAATGCGCTCGTACGGCACTACTATGGTTTCTTCGTTCACGCTGACCTGCCCTGGAGCCTCGGCAAGGCCGGCTTAGTGCTCAATGCGCCGCTCGCCCACCGCTGGCATCACGTGCGCGATGTGGAAGGGTCTGGACACAATTTCGCGACCGTATTTTCGGTTTGGGATCGCGCCTTTGGCACATTCTATCAGCCCGGCCCCTGCAACGCGCCGACGGGCGTCAGGGAAGACATGGGAAAAGGCGCGCTCGGCCAATACGCCCACCCCATCAAGGTGTGGTTGCAATCGGCGCGGACCGAAGAGCTTCGCCTCAGCTCCTGAGTTTTGCGCCGACCGCCTTTTCCACCGCGTTCACGAGGCGCGTGCAAAGCGCCTCGATCTCGACGTCCGTAAGGGTTTTGTCGGTCGGTTGAACGGTGACCTCGATCGCCACCGACTTCATTCCCTCGGCCACGCCCTTGCCCTGATAGACGTCGAAGACGCGGGCTTGGGCGATGAGCGCCTTATCGGAGCCCAGAATGGGTCGGACAAGGTCGCCCGCCGCAGTTGATTGGTCGACAAGAAATGCGAAGTCCCGGGTCAGCGGCATCAGCGTCGACATCGCAAGGGCCGGCTTGGTCTTGACGGGCTTTTTCTTGGCTTCGGGGATCGCATCGAGGATGACCTCGAAGGCCAGCATCGGCCCCTCTGCGTCGAGGACTTTCAGAACGCGTGGATGCAGTTCGCCGAACTCGGCGACCAGGTTCTTTGGACCAAGTTGAAGACGCGCCGAGCGCCCCGGGTGGAACCAGGATGAAGCCTGGCCCTGAACGACTTGCAAACTTGGGGCTCCCATTTCTTCCAGGAGCGCGATCAGATCGGCCTTTAGCGCGAACAGCGGATCAGCCGCAGCGGCGTTCCAGCTTCTCGTCGGGTGCGGCGCAGCCAGGGCTGCGATAACGGTCCGTTGGTCCTGAGGTTTGTCTCCCAGAAAGATCGGACCCACTTCGAAGATCGCCACGTCGGGGAAACCCTTTCGGGCGTTGCGCGCCGCAGCATCGATCAGGTTCGGAAGCACCGAAGGGCGCATGCAGTCGAGGTCCGAGGCGATCGGGTTGGAAAGCTGCAGGGTTTCGCCGCCGCCTCCAAAGAGCTTGGCCCAGGCCGTGCGCATGAAGCTCCAGGTCACCGCCTCGGCGTAACCGCGTGCGGCCATGAAGCGACGGGCGTTGCGCATGCGCGATTGACGTTGCGTGAGCACGCCGCCGACCGCGCGCGGCATTTCCGGAAGGGCTTCGCTGGGAAGCGACGCATAGCCCTCGATGCGAGCCACTTCCTCGACAAGGTCAGCCTTGCCGTCGATATCCCGACGCCAGCTTGGCGGACTGACCAATTCTCCGCGCACCTCAAACCCCAGATCGGTAAGTATTTGGTCGATGCGGGCGCTTTCGACGTTCAGACCGGACAGTTTTCGGACGTAGGCGTGGTCGAAGGTTACCGGGCTTGGTGCAGCTGGCGCATGGCCGGCGATACGCACATCCATGGCCTGGCCGCCGCAAAGCTGCAGGATGAGGCGGGTCGCCATCTCCAGTCCTGGCGTGACAAATCCGGTGTCGACGCCCCGGGCGAAGCGATATTGCGCATCAGAGCTGAGGCCCAAGGTCCTTCCGGTTTGAGCGGTGCGGAGGGGATCAAAGTAGGCGCTTTCGACGAAGACTTCCGTGGTGGTCTCACTGACCTTTGTGGATTCGCCGCCCATAACCCCGCCCAGGCCAATAGCGCCGGAGGCGTCGGCGATGACGCAGACCTCGGGACCGGCCTCATAGGTCTTGCCGTCGAGGGCTTCCAGAGTTTCGCCGTCGCGACCGAGCCGGGCCTCGATGAAACCACCTTGGAGTTTCGCTGCGTCATAGACGTGCAGGGGACGGCAGCGGTCGTAGGACATCAGGTTTGTGATATCGACCAAGGCGCTGATCGGCCGAAGCCCAATGGCCAGCAGCTTTTGCTGCAGCCAAGCGGGCGAGGGGCCGTTCTTGACGCCCTTGATCAATCGCCCGGCGAATTGAGGACAGGCGTCTCCATCAACCCGGATCTCAAGATGTGTCGGCCCAGCGCCTGGGACGGCCTCGACACTTGGGTCCTTCAGCTTGCCCAGGCCGGTCGCGGCCAGGTCGCGCGCAATGCCTACGACCCCCAGCCAGTCAGGCCGATTGGGCGTGACCTCGAAGTCGATGACCGCCTCAAGCCCGAATGCGTCGGCTGCCGGCGTCCCGACAACCAGGTTGTCGGGCAGCTCGACGATGCCGTCCGCTTCGTCGGTGATTTCCAGTTCACGCCCCGAGCAAAGCATGCCGTTGGAGACGACGCCGCGTACGGGACGCGCTTCCAGGGTGATCCCCGAGCCCGGGACAAAAGCGCCCAGCGGCGCATAGATTGTGGTCAGTCCTGCGCGTGCGTTGGGCGCGCCGCAGACGATTTCCTTACGACCGTCGAGGGTATCAACCTGGCAGACGCGCAGACGATCAGCATTGGGATGCTGATGCGCCTCAATAATCTTCGCCACCGAGAACGCCGCCAGTTTCGCCGACGGATTTTCGACGTGTTCGACCTCGAGGCCAGCCATGGTCATGGCGTCAACGACCTCCTCGACTGAGGCGGTGGTCTCAAGATGCTCTTTGAGCCAGGAGAGGGTGAATTTCATCGCGCGCGCCTCAGCTCAGGCCAGTGGCTGGATTGGGGGCGGCGAACGCCGAGAAGCCATAGTGTTCCAGCCACCTGACATCGGACGCAAACATGTCGCGCAGATCGGGCATGCCGTACTTCAGCGTGCCCAGCCGATCTATGCCAAAGCCAAAGGCGAAACCTTGCCAGACATCTGGATCGAGGCCGCAGTTGCGCAACACCTTGGGGTGCACCATTCCACAGCCGACGATCTCCATCCAATCGTCGCCCTGGCCGATGCGGACCTCTCCGCCTGAGCGATCGCAGCGTACATCCATCTCGGCGGAAGGTTCGGTGAACGGGAAGTGGTGCGGTCGAAAGCGGGTCTCCACCAGCGGCGTTTCGAAATACCGCGCAATGAAGGTCTCCAGCGTCCATTTCAGGTGGCCCATGTGGATGGCCTTGTCGATGACCAGGCCTTCCATTTGATGGAACATGGGCGTGTGCGTAGCGTCTGAATCGGACCGATAGGTCCGCCCCGGCACGATGATGCGGATCGGCGGTTCTTGGCCGTTGGCGATCCAGCTTGGCAGCTTCTCATTGGTCCGCTGCATCGTGCGGATCTGAACGGGACTGGTGTGGGTGCGCAGCACCTTGCGCTCGCCGTTGATGTCCGGCGGCAGCCAGAAGGTGTCGTGCATTTCGCGCGCCGGGTGTTTGGGCGGGAAATTAAGCGCCGTGAAATTATGGAAGTCGTCCTCGATGTCGGGACCTTCGGCCAGGCCAAATCCCATCTCAGCGAAAATGGCGATCATCTCGTCGAGCACCTGCATGGTCGGATGCACGCGACCGCGACGTTCGGGCGCTGACGGCAAGGTCAGGTCAACATGCTCGGCCGTGAGCTTTGCATCTAGCTCTGCGGCCTCGAGCGTGGTCTTGCGTTCTGCGATGGCGCTGGCGATGCGATCGCGCAGGCCATTGATCAGTGGGCCGTGCGCACGGCGTTCGTCCGGGCTCATTGAGCCCAAGGTCTTCAGCAGATCGGAAATGGATCCGGATTTGCCCAGTGCTGACACCCGCACAGCTTCGAGCGCTGCGATGTCGGCGGCGTCCAAGACGGCTGCAGCGAGCTTCGCTTCAAGGTCGGAAATTTCAGTCATGTGGACGGTGTCCTAGCCTGCAGTCTTCATCGGGAGAAGAGGGCAGCAAAAAGCCCCCCGGCGTGTTCGGCCGGAGGGCTTCAAATGCTTCGAGGTCGAAACGACCTTCAGCTTAAGCCAACGCGGCGCGAACCTTGTCTGCGATGGCCTTGAAAGCGGCTGGGTCGTTGCCCGCGATATCCGCGAGGACCTTGCGGTCCATTTCGATCCCGGCCCGATCAAGGCCGTGGATAAATCGGGCGTAGGTCAGGCCCTCGGTGCGAGCCGCCGCATTAATGCGCTGGATCCACAGCGAGCGGAATTGGCGCTTGCGGACCTTGCGGTCGCGGTAGGCGTACTGGCCGGCCTTGTCCACGGCCGCCTTAGCGGTGCGGATGGTGTTCTTGCGGCGCCCGTAGAAGCCCTTGGCTTGTTCGAGGACCTTCTTGTGTTTGGCGTGGGCGACGACGCCCCTTTTTACGCGAGCCATCTGTCAGCGCTCCTTAGCTCAAGCCGTAGGGCAGGAAGATCTTGATGATCTTCGCATCGGAGGCGCTCATCACCTTCGTGCCGCGGTTCTGACGGATGTACTTGGCGTTGTGGGAGAGCAGGCGGTGGCGCTTACCAGCCACACCGGCCTTAATCTTTCCAGTCGCAGTGAGTTTAAAGCGCTTCTTGGCGCCCGACTTCGTCTTCAGTTTCGGCATTTCTCTGCGGAGCCGCAAAGCCCCGTCCTCTGGCGTATTGATGAGCCGCCCTGGCATGCCATGGGCCAGGCGGCTCCGAAGGGGCGGGTAAGTAGGGGAAGCGGCCGAGAAATGCAAGCTTTTGGCCGTTCTGCGTCGTGACGCCCCTCAGCCTTGCGAAAACGCCCGCCAGGCGTCGAGGGCTTGGGGAGCGGTCTGCGCGGTGAGAGCCGGGTCCGCCACCCGACATCGTGCGGCGATCGCCGACAGCGACGCCCCTGAATTTCAACCTATGCAACGCAGTGCACGCGCTTGCGCACCTGCATGGCGAACCACAGGCCAGGCAGGATCAACAGGGCTGCAAAAGCGAAGGGCGCACCCGGCGCAACAAGCGAGAAGAGCTCGCCGGCCATCACCGGTCCCCCGATGCGGGCCAGCGCCATCCCGCTCATGTTAAGGCCAAGCATCTCGCCTTGCCGGTCAGGCGGAGCTGAAAGCGAGATCAATGAAGTCAGGTTGGGAAAACAGATCGACTGGCCAACGCAAACGAGTGCGAAACCCAAGATCGCAACCGGCCAAATGGGCGATAGTCCTTGCGTCACGAGCCCTAAGCCCATGAAGACCAGGCCGCCTGTCAAGGTTTTGGCCTCACCCCAACGCCGGACCAACCGTCCTGAAAGATAGCCTTGGCAGAACGCGCCCAAGAGGCCGATCCCCATGAACGCCAATCCGATCTGCCGCGGCCCCCATCCGAAGCGGGCCTGGGTCCAAAGGCCATAGGTCGCCTCGATCCCAGCAAACCCGATCACGACAATCAGGCTGATCGCTAAGATGCGTCCGATGACGGCGTGCGCCATGGCTTCCTTGAGGCCCTCAATGCGAGGGCGATGGACATGATGAGCGCTGGCTTCAGGACGGCTCTCGCGTACAAAGACAACAACTGCGATCGACGAGGCCAAGGCGAAACCGGCGGCGACCAGGAGAGGCAGTTGAAAGCCCATGGCGCCGTGGCTTGGCTGGGCCAAAAGCCCGCCGATCGCCGGGCCTGTGGTGAACCCGGCGCTGAACGCCGCCCCCATAATTCCCATGCGCGCGGCGCGCTTTTCCGGAGGCGTGATGTCCGCCATCGCGCCTTGTAGCGTCGAGATATTGCCCGCGAATAGGCCGGTCACGAACCGGATCGCGAAGGCCGCGATGATGTTGGGTGCGAACGCCAAGGCTCCATAGCTGAGCGCCACAGCGGTGATCGTGGTGATCAAGACGGGTTTGCGCCCGATCCGGTCGGAAAGACGTCCCCAGAACGGTTCTCCAAGAAATTGACCGAACGAGAAGGCCGAGAAGAGGAGCGTCACTTGCCAGGCTGGGGCGTTGAAGGCCTTGGCGAAAAACGGGAGCAACGGGATGACCAGTCCAAATCCGGCGATCATCAGGTAGATCACCGCCAGCAGGACGATCAGAGCGCGGCGCTCGTCTGCGGGAGCGCTCATCGCGCAACCGGTTCTTCGCCCGCGCGCGCCTGAAAATGGCGCGAAGGCGCACGGCGCGCAGCGCTGAGCGCAAGCAAGATTGCAGGGGCCACGATCAAGGCGCCCTGGAAGAACGGCGCGTTGATGCTGACGCCTGCGAAGGTCAGGCCGGCCGTGAACGGACCAACAAACCGCGCGAACGCGCCGGCGGCGTTGTTGAGACCGAGAATCTGGCCCTGCCGATGAGGGTTCGCCGTTCGCGAAATCAATGCCCCGACATTGGGCCAGGCCACAGACTGACCGACGGCCGTCACACACATCAATAGCGTCGTGGTCGGCAGCCCAATTGAAAAAGGCTGCATCAATGAGCCGGCGACGGTCATGGCCATGCCAATCGCCAGCATTCGGCCTTCGCCGTATTTTTCCGACAATGGGCCCGTGATGAAGAATTGGGTGAAAGCTGCGACCATTCCGACAGCAGCGAAACAGACGCTGATCTGCCTTGGTCCCCACCCGAACCGGGCATTGCCCCAAAGGCCAAATGTCGACTCGATCCCTGTGAAGGCGAAGCCCACAAGGAATGTCAAAAGCATAAGCCGACCGATCACGGGATCGCGCACCGCCTCGCCGACAGCCGACCAACGGCTCGGCCGGTGGCTGATGGATTGATCGCGGACCTTGCTCTCGCGGATTACGAAGATGATGGCTGTCACGGCGAGCGCCGATAGAGCGGCGGCGATGAAGAGCGGCGTGCGAAATCCTACGGGCCCCATATCGGTATGAGCGAAAGCTCCGCCAACCGCGGGCCCCACGATCATGCCGACATTCCACGCCGCGCCCTGACGCGACATCATCCGGGCCCGCCGTTCTGGGGGAGTGACATCGGCGATGTAGCCCTGGATCACCGCGCCATTGCCGCTCATCAATCCGCCTAAAAAGCGGATCGCGAAGGCCGTAAGCACGTTTGGGGCGAAAGCGAGCGCCAAATAGCAGAGGCAATTGCCGCTAATCGTCGAAATTAGCAGCGGCTTTCGTCCGTAGCGATCTGAGAGGCGGCCCCAGAACGGCTCTCCGAAGAAGCCGCCCATGGCGTAGGCTGAGAAGATCAGACTGATCTGCCAGGGCTGGGCGTGCATCGACTTGGCGTAGAAGGGCAGCAACGGAACGATGATCCCGAAGCCCAGCATGTTGATAAAGATGACGGCGATAAGTGACGGCGCAGCCAGGGGCGGCGGCGACGTCGCCTCCCGTGGCGTGGTGTCGGACATGAGCCGGGTCGTAAGCCCAGGCGCAGGCCGCGGCAAGCTGCGGGCGTGGTTGATCAGCCGATCGTCGCTGCGCGTTGGCCCCGCGCCACAGGGGAGCGGCTAAGCAGGGATTCGCAGGTTGCCCAACGGAAGTCGATTAGGGCGTCGGTTCATGGCGTCGACAGCCTCGTGGATGGCTTGATCGAGGTCGTCTGCGTTGGAGAAGGTCTGATGGGCGAGTTCGGATTTCTTCATCTGACCCCAGACGATCTCGATGTCGTTGAGTTCCGGCGCGTATTTGGGCAGCCATTCGACAGTGAGCCAGTGGCTTCTGGCCTCGAGCGCCGCCAGGGTGGCTTTGCTGGTGTGAATGGGGCCGTTGTCGAGCACGATCACGATGGGCTTTGCCGAGAGTGCTCCGGGCTTGGGGCCGTAGAGTTGATCCAACTGTT
>Ga0209166_10000423_pt1 | contig 47827 bp, 45 predicted proteins | sample Coa_R1_3_FD_187151 | JGI IMG/M metagenome (GOLD analysis project Ga0209166, IMG submission 187151) | Surface soil microbial communities from Centralia Pennsylvania, which are recovering from an underground coalmine fire - Coalmine... | ecosystem: Environmental > Terrestrial > Soil >...
AGAGCAGTGCCCGGCATGTCATCCAACAGCGGCTCAAGCGGGCCGGGGCACGCTGGTCGGATGCTGGCGGCCAGGTCATGGTTGCACTCCGCGCCCAGCACGCCACGCAACTCGCCCAGGCCGCCTAATCACTTGACCCATTACAACTTGTCACACCCTGCGGGTCGGTGGCGCTCGTCAGCCAGTGGTTGCCGGCCGCGTCGTAGCCGTACCCGATCGTGCCGCCCAGCACGGTGCCCACGCCGGTGAGGGCGCTTCCCGTGTAGCCGTAGAAAACGATGCTCCCGGCGTTGTCGTTGACGCTGACGATGCGCCCGCCCTGGTAGGCGATACTGAGATAGCGGCCGCTCACGCGGTCCTTGATCAGGGTGATGTTGCCGCTGCCGTCGTGCGTCAGGTCGATCGCGTTGCCGGCGCGGTCAGTGATCGTGTTCAGGGTGTAGGGCGGCTGCGCCCCGCTCAGGTACTGGCCGAACTGGCAGCCGTTGCAGGAGAAGGTGTAGGTGCGCTGGTCGGCCGTGGTCAGGTAGAAGAAGCCGGAGCCGCTGCTCAGCGTCGCGTTCACGCCCTTGGGCGCGGCGAAGACGCCGCCGCCCTGCCCCTGGCCCAGGTAGGTGAAGTAGTAGACGCCGCCGCCGGGCGTGTTCGCCACCACGCCGGTGGCGTTGTTCACCCACTGGGCGCTGCTCTGCCAGTTGTGCGCCCAGCGGTCGCCCAAAGGCGCCGTCTGGCCGGGGGCGACGAGGGCGCGCGTGCTGTAGGCGCGCGTGAAGCTGAGCGTGCCCGCCACGCCGGGTACGCTGAGGTCTGTCGCCGTGAGGTTGAGCGCGCCCGTCACGGTATCGACGCCGGCGCCGGCCGCCGCCGACAGCGCCTTGGGGAAGCGCGGCGCCGCCGCCAGGCCCGCCGCCGGCACGCCGGTGGCCGTGGGGCCGTCCGCCCGGTCCAGGTAGGCGGCGCTGGGGTAGTGCACCCCCGTGTCCGAGTCAGCGCCGATCAGCACCACGCCGATCTGCCCGGGCGCACCGAGCGAGGACGGCACCTGCACGTCGGCCTCGACCCAGGTGTTCCCCGGCGTGGGGCCGGGGCGGCTGTCGTAGTAGATCTGGGTGTAGACGCCCGTCTGGCTGTTGTACCACTTCACCTGCACGGCCGAGCCGTTGTTGACGCCTGCCTGCAGGTTGTCGATCAGCTCATACCCCAGGCGGAAGCTCGAACAGCTGCCGCCGCCGGAGCAGGCGCCGCTGAAGTCCAGGCTCAGCGCTGTGGACCAGTACTGGTAGTTGGGCGGCGGGCCGGAGGGCCCCACCGACCAGCCGATGGGTGCGCCGCCGTAGCTCTGCGGCGTGCCGCCGAAGTCGGGATTGACGATCCAGGAGACGCCGGCGCCGCTGGCCGTGGCCAGCGCGGGCAAAGGGCTGGTGAAGCTCCACCAGGTGGCGCTGTAGCCGGCGCAGGCGCCGGCGCCGTTACAGGCCTGCACGTTCCACGAATAGCTCTGGCCGGGCAAAAGCCCTTCGCTTGCCGGCACGGTGGTGGAGAGGCTCGTGGTGGTGTGCAGGTCGCCCAAAAAGTGGCCCTGCGGTTCGCCGTAGGGGTCGTAGAGGCTGACGATGTAGAAGGTCGTGCCGGGGATCGCGCCCGCCGGCTGGCTCCAGCTCAGCGTGAGCGCGTTGGGGTTCTGCGCCGTGGGCAGCGTCACGCTGGCGCCGTTGGCCGGGCTGATCTCCAGCGCCGCGCCCGGCGCCGTTGCCGTGGTGAACGTCCATTGGTCGGTGAAGCCGGAGCAAAAGTCGCCGTTGCAGGCGTTGACCGCCCAGTCGTAGGTGTGGCCCAGCACCAGGTTCTCGCTCGTGGGCGCGGTGGCGTACAGGTTCGTCGTCGGCGGCAGGTCGGGCAGGAAGTCGCCGGTGGCGTCGTCCTGGAGGCCGACGACGTAGACGGTGCTGCCGGCCGTGGCGCCCGCGGGCTGGCTCCAGCTGAAGGTGGGCGTGGTTTCGGGCGTGGCGCTCAGCAGCGTGACGTAATCGGGCGCGCCGGCCGGCCCCTGCACGAAGAAGTCCCATTCGCCGCTGCGGGCCGAGCAGTTCGTGCCGTTGCAGGCCTTGACGGACCAGAAGTAGCGGTGGCTGTTCTGCAGCGCTTCGCTCTGCGGCACGGCGAGGCTGGTGCTCGTCGTAGTCAGGGTAGGCAGGTTCTGGTTGGTGTTCCAGTCCGAGAGGAAGAGGCTGTAGACCGTGACGCCAGGGCTGGCGCCCGCGGGCTGCGTCCACGACAGGGTGCCGGTCGGACTCACGTCGAGCTGGCCGTTGGCCGGGGCCAGCAGCGCCGGCGTGCCCGGCGCGCCGGTCTGCGCCGCCGCCGGCAGCGCGCCCAGCGTCGCGCCGCACAGCAGCGCACCAACGAGGCCGGCGAGCAGGCCGAGCAGCGGGTGCAGGCGGCGGGTGCGGGAGCGCATCGGGCACCTCACGGCAGAGCGTGGCGAGACATGGTGGCGGCGCCGCGCCGGCGCTCAGGGACCGCGCGGCGTGGCCGTGGGCGTTGGCGGATGGGCGGGCGACGGCGAAGGGGTGGCGCGTGCGGTGGCCGTGGCCGTCGCCGTGAGGGTGGCGCTGGCGGTGGCGGTGGGGGAGGGCGTGGGCGTCCGGGAGGGCGGCAGGCTCGCCTGGGACAGCGCCTGCACCTGCGCTGGCGAGAGATGTCGCGGCACGCCGTGCACGCGGGCGGCGGGGGTGAGGTCCGGCCGCGGCGGGTGCGCGTGCAGCGCCTGCGCCGGCGGCGTGGCCCGGCGCGGTGGGGTGCCCGCCTGGGCCGTGGTTCCCGAACGCTGGTGCGCCGTGGTGACTGCGGCGGCGGCGCCCAGCGGCAGCGTGGTCAGGCAGAGCAGCAGCACGAGGCGCCGGCGGGGCAGACGCATCGCGGGCCTCCGCACGCTGCGCAGCAGCGCGGTGCTCGGAAGCCTACCCCCCCCCGCATATCGTGTCAAGACCGATCTGCGTGCAGTTTGCTTGCAGAGTGTGAACCGTGCGGTGCGGCGCGATCGTTGGCTCCGCGACGGATCGCTGCTCAGGGGTTGGCTATATCACGGACCGCGGCGACATCGGCGCCTGAGGTCGAGCGGCGCCGCGGCCGATTGTGCAATAATGTACAAACCGGGACACGGCTCCGGCACACCTCGCCGGACCTCAGGAGAGAGCCTCGATGCGGTCTGGTCTTGTTCGAATCCTGCTGCCCGCCGGTCTTGCGGTGGCGCTGGTGGGCACGGCGGCCTGCGGCAGCAGCAACAACAACGGCAACACGGCGGCGAACAGCGGCACGACCAATAGCGCCGCGCCCGTGGCGTCGGTGGTATCTTCGCCCGCCGCTGGGGTGTCCGTGACGAAGCCGGCCGGCACCGTCGCAGCCCCCAGTGCGGGGTCGCCCGCGGCCGCGGCGACCGCGCTCACGGAAGTCGCCACCGACAATAAGTTCTCCGAGACCAAGTACACGGTGAAGGCCGGCGTGCCGGCGACCCTGACCATCGAGAATCACGGCCAGGCGATCCACAACTGGCACCTGCTCGACATGAAGGACGACAGCGGCAAGGAGATCAAGACCGATCTGACCAACGGCGGCAAGAGCAGCTCGGTGACCTTCACGATCAGCAAGCCCGGCACCTACAACTTCCACTGCGACGTGCATCCGACGGAGATGACGGGCACATTGGTTGTGCAGTAGGCAGTCGGCTAAGATCGGCGGGGGCCGCGGCAGCGTATCACTGGTGGCCGGGTCTGCTGGGCGGAGGTGTGCGGTGATACGGCTCGGGGCAACGGGTCGGTTTGCAGCGGCGGGAAGGTGGCCGCTGGCGGCGGTCCTCTGCGGCTCTCTGGCGTTGCTCGCCTGCGGCGGCGGCAAGAACAACACCGCCGCCGGTGCCAAAGCACCGGCCAAGGCGCCGGCAGCGACGCAGGCGGCCGCGGCCACACCCGACCTCGCCGGCCCTGCCTGCCCGCCGGGCGGCAGCCTGCGGCCGGTGATCGCCTCATCGGAGCTGGTGACAGGACCGAACCGCTTCACGATCGGCATCCTCGACCGCCAGTGCACGCCGATACCGGATGCGAAGGTCCACCTCAAGTTCTTCGAGCTGGTCGGGCAGGCGCAGGGCAACCAGGCACAGGGCACCCTTCGCTTCGAGGCCGACGCGACCTTCCGCTCACCGGGCCGCGAGGCCGGCCTGCCCGCCGTGGAGACCGTGACGCGGCCCGACGGTACGCGCATCTCCGTGGCCAGCGGCGGTGACGACGTGGGCATCTACGAGGCGCAGGTCGCCTTCGACAAGGCGGGCAACTGGGGCGTGGAGGCGGACGTGACGGGCGCCGACGCCGTGCACAGCGGCGTGGTGCGCACGCCGTTCACGGTGCTGGCGCAGAGCACGACCCCGGCGATCGGCTCGCCGGCGCCGCGCAGTCAGAACCTGACGGTGAAGGACGATCCGCAGTTCAAGCTGATCGACACCTCCGCGCACCCCTCGGCCGACATGCACACGGAAACGGTGGCCGAGGCGATCGCGCAGCACCACCCGACGCTCGTGCTGTTCGCCACGCCGGGCTACTGCACCAGCCGCCTCTGCGGGCCGGAGCTGGAATTGGCGCGCAAGCTGGAGCCGAAGTACCAGGGCAAGGCAGACTTCATCCACATCGAGATCTACAAGAATCCCCAGACCAAGGAGCTGATGCCCGCGGTGGAGGAGTGGCGCCTGCAGACGGAGCCCTGGTTCTTCGTCGTGGACAAGAACGGGAATGTCGCCGCGAAGTTCGAGGGGCCGACCACGCTGGAGGAGATCGACGCGGCGCTGACAAAGGTGACGGCCGGATGAGGCGGCCGATAAGCGCGTGAGTGTATGCTGCCGGGGGTGCTCACGCCCCATGCTCTGCAGACGGCAGCCCGGCGCCCTGAGCCAAGTGCTGCGCAGGAAAGGCGAATGACCGACGAAACCACCGCCCTTTCATCGACGCCGCTGCTCGACCGCGTGCAGCGCCCGCAGGATCTGCACGCGATGACGCACGGCGAACTGGAGGCGCTGGCGGAAGAGATCCGCGCCGAGCTGGTCCGCGTCGTCTTCGAGACCGGCGGCCACCTCGCCTCCAACCTCGGCACCGTCGAGTTGACGATCGCGTTGCACTCGCTGCTGGACAGCCCGCGCGACAAGATCGTCTGGGACGTCGGCCACCAGGCCTATGTGCACAAGCTGCTCACCGGGCGGCGCGACCGCTTCGAGACGATCCGCCAGTGGGAGGGCCTCACGCCCTTCTGCGAGCGCGACGAGAGCGAGCACGACGTCTGGGGCGCCGGCCACGCCAGCACGTCGCTCTCGGCGGCGACAGGCATGGCGATCGCCCGCGATCTGCAGGGCGACGATTACAACGTGGTGGCCGTGATCGGCGACGGCGGCCTGACCGGCGGCATGGCGCTGGAAGCGATCAACCACATCGGCCACCTGGGCAAGCGGCTGATCGTTGTGTTCAACGACAACGGCATGTCGATCGCGCCGAACGTGGGCGCGATCAACCGCGTCTTCAACAAGATCCGGCTCGACGCCCGCTACCACTTCGCCAAGTCATCGCTCGGCCAGATCGCGCGCAAGATGCCGCTGGGCGATACGGCCTGGGAAGCCAGCCGCCGCGTCAAGCGCAGCGTGAAGGGCATGCTGATGCCGAGCATGCTGTTCGAGCAGCTCGGCTTCGACTACATCGGCCCCGTGGACGGGCACGACATCGGCGAGCTGCGCGCCGCCCTGCAGACGGCGCTGCAGTGGGAGGCCAAGCCGGTCTTCATCCACGCGATCACGCAGAAAGGCCACGGCTACGCGCCGGCCGAGGCTGACCCGGTGAAGCTGCACGGCGTCTCGCCGGCCGGCGGTGGCTCCGGCGGTCCACCCAAGTACCAGGATGTGTTCGGCGCCGCCGTGAGCGAGTTGATGCGCCGGGACAAGACGATCACGGCGATCACCGCGGCCATGCCGGACGGCACCGGCCTCGTCAAGACGATGCAGGAGTTCCCCGACCGCACTTTTGACGTCGGCATCTGCGAGCAGCACGGCGTCACGCTGGCGGCGGGCATGGCGACGCAAGGTCTGACGCCCATCGTCGCGATCTATTCGACGTTCCTGCAACGCGCCTACGACCAGATCATCCACGATGTCTGCGTGCAGAACCTGCACGTGGTTTTTGCCCTGGACCGCGCCGGCTTCGTGGGCGACGACGGCCGCACGCACCAGGGCGCCTTCGACCTCTCCTATCTCTCCTGCATCCCCAATATGGTCGTGTCCGTGCCAAAGGACGAGCAGGAGCTGCGCGACCTGCTGTTCACCGGCGTGGAGCACAGCGGTCCCTTCGCCCTGCGCTACCCGCGCGGCGCCGGCACGGGGGTCGAGCTACGGCCCGGCTTCCAGCCGATTCCGATCGGCAGCTGGGAGGTGCTGCGCGCAGGCGACGATGTGGCGATCATCGCCTGCGGCGCGGCGGTGCAGCCGGCGCTCAGCGCGGCTGAAGAACTGGCGGAGCACGGCGTCTCGGCCGCGGTGCTGAACGCGCGCTTCGTCAAGCCGCTGGATACGGAGCTGCTGCTCGACTACGCGCGGCGCATGCGGGCGCGTCATCTCTTGACGATCGAGGAGAACGTGGTGCGCGGCGGGCTTGGCTCCGCGGTCGCCGTGGAGCTGCAGAAGGCCGGGCTTGCCGAGGTCAAACTCGAGTGCATCGGCATGCCCGATCGCTTCGTGGAGCACGGCTCACAGAAGATCCAGCGGGCGCGCTACGGCGTCACCGCCGCGGCGATCGTGCAACGGTTGCTCAGCGCCACGCCGGAGGCGGTGCCGGCCTCCTAAGCGCTGATTCGCTCGGGGGTCGTCATCCGGCCGAGGCTGCGGCGAAGGATGTCGTTGTATAGTGGCCTCGACGCCGGCCGCGAGGCGCGGGTGGCGGAAAGGCGGCAGGGCATGGTCGTACTCGAACAGCGGATTACGCTCGACACCCTCGACATCACCGACACCGAGCGCTACGTGGCGCGAGGCTACCCCTGGCGCGAGTGGGACCTGTTGCGGCGCGAGGCGCCGGTCTTCTGGTACGAACGCCCCGGCTTCGAGCCGTTCTGGGCGATCACGAGGCACGCGGATATCGGCTTCGTTTCACGCAACCCGCAGCTCTTCTCCAACACGCAGCGGCTGCGCCTGGACAGCATCGAGGGTGTGGACATCCTGGAGCGCAGCCGCGAGCGCAACGCGCGGCGCTACGGCGGCAGCCCGAGCGATCCGCCCGACTTCATCTTCATGGACCCGCCGGCGCACCGGGAATACCGCGCCCTGACGAGCAAGAACTTCACTCCGCGCGCGATGGCCGGCCTGGAGCAGCACTTCCGCGAGATGTCCGGCGAGTTCGTGTCGGACTTCGCACGCGGCCTGGCGGCCAGCCACCCGGCAGGCGAGCCGCTGGACTTCGTCCACGAGCTGGCGGCGAAATTGCCGGTGGCGGCGATCTGCGAGATGGCGGCGATCCCGCGGGAGGACTGGGAGAAGGTCTTCCACTGGACCGAGGTGCTGATCGGCGCGGGCGACGCGGAGTACCAGCGCCCCGGCGAGGACCGTGAAACCACTGCTCGACGAGCCAGCGGCGAATGGAAGGCCTACACCTCGGCGCTGATCGAGCAGCGCCGCGATGCCGGCGCGACCGGCGACGACCTGGTCAGCATGCTCGTGCGCGCGGAGGTTGCAGGCGAGCCGTTGAGCGAGCGCGAGCTGATCAACTACATCAACCTGCTGCTGGCGGCCGGCAACGAGACCACGCGCAATGCCACGACCGGCGGCGTCCAGGCGCTCTTGCAGCACCCGGACCAGTTGAGCCTGCTGCTAGAGAACCCTTCTCTGGTCGAGCCGGCCGTGGAGGAGATCCTGCGCTGGACCTCGATCGTGATCCAGTTCGCGCGCACCTGCGTGGAAGACACGGAGATCCGCGGCCAGCGCATCCGCAAGGGCGAAACGGTGGCGATGTGGTATCCGTCCGCCAATCGCGACGAAGCGGTCTTCGAGGACCCGTACCGCTTCGACATCACCCGCGATCCGAATCCGCACTTCGCCTTCGGGGGCTACGGCGAGCACTTCTGCCTGGGCGCCAACCTGGCGCGCTGGGAGCTGCGCGTGATGCTGCGCGCCCTGCTGCCGCTGCTGCCCGACCTGGAGCTGGCCGGCCCGGCGGAGATGGTCGCGCACAGCCTGCACGTGGGCGGGATCAAGCGGCTGCCGGTTCGCTACCGGCTGCGCGCTTGACCCCGCCGCCGGAAGCCGCGTCCGCATGGGAAGTCTCCATCTGCCATAGGTGCGGCGCGCCCAATTGCAACCGTGGCGCTGCCCTCTGGCCCGAGGCGTGAGGGATGCGGTTAGTAGAACTGCGGAAGCCCCCGAACCATCCTTCCTCATCTCCCATGAGTCCCATGAGTCCCATGAGGGGAAGGGACAGCCGGCGCCGCCGGCAGGGATAGGTGACGCCCGATGCCTGCGCCGCCGGCCGCCCTGAACCGCTTCCGCGCCGCCGTCGAGCAGGAGATGCGCGACACGCTGCGCGGTGGCGAGGGACCGCTCTACGCGATGCAACGTTACCACCTCGGTTGGGAGGAGGCGGACGGCAGCGCGACCACGGGCGTGAGCGGCAAGGTCTTCCGCCCCGCACTCTGTCTGCTCTGCTGCGAGGCGCTGGGCGGCGACCCGGATCGCGCCCTGCCCGGCGCCGCCGCGCTCGAGTTGCTGCACAATTTTTCGCTGATCCACGACGATATCGAAGACCGCAGCCGTTTCCGTCACGGCCGGCGCACGCTGTGGGACTTGTGGGGCGTCGAGCTGGCGATCAACGCCGGCGACGCGATGTTTACCGCGGCGCGGCTGGCGCTGCACCGGCTTGCGGCCCGTGAGTATGCGCCGCAGACGATCCTCAACGCCTTTCTGCTTTTTGACCGCACGTCTCAACATCTCTGCGAGGGGCAGGACGCCGATTTGCGCTTCGAGCAGCGTGCCGCGGTGCCGCTGGACGAATATCTGGCGATGATCGCCGGTAAAACGGGGGCGCTGATCGGCGCCTCGGCGGCGCTGGGCGCCGTGCTGGCCGAGCGGCCCGGCGGCACGGTCGCCTTGTTCGAGCGCTTCGGCCGGCTGCTGGGGCGGTCCTATCAGATCCAGGACGACGTGCTCGGCGTCTGGGGGATCGAAGCCGTGACCGGCAAGCCAAGCGGCGACGATATCCGCTCGAAGAAGAAGGCCTATCCGATCACGCGGGCGCTGGAAGCCGCGCAGGCCGAAGACCGGCTTTTGCTGGCGGAACTGTACGCGCAGCCGGAACTGGACGAAGCGAGCGTGGCCGCGGTGCTGGCCATCTTCGAGCGCAACGGCATCCGCCGCGACGCGGAGGCCGCCGCTCGACGCGCGGCCGCGGAGGCGATCGCCTTGCTCGACCGCATTGAACTGCGGGAGCCGGCGCGGACCGAACTGCGCCGGCTCACCGAGTTCGTGGCCGAACGGGAAGCGTAGCGCGCCGGGCTACTCCCAGCCGGCTGTTCCCAAGCTGCCGCCGCCTACCGTACGCTTGCCGCATGACGAAGAAAACCGTGCGGGACATCGACGTGGCGGGCAAGCGCGTGCTGGTCCGCGTCGATTTCAATGTGCCGCAAGATAAGACCAGCGGCGCGATCGACGACGATTCGCGCATCCGCGCGGCGCTGCCCACGATCGACTACCTGCGCGACCACCAGGCGAAGACGATTCTCGTCTCACACCTCGGCCGGCCGGACGGCAAAGTGGTGGAAAAGCTGCGGCTGAAACCCGTGGCGGCACGCTTGCAGGAGCTGCTCGGCGCGCCGGTGGCCTACGCCACGGACTGCATCGGGCCGGAGGCAGAGGGCGCCGTCGCCCGGCTGCAGCCGGGCGACGTGCTGCTGCTGGAGAACGTGCGCTTTCACCCCGAGGAAGAGACGAACGACCCGGAGTTCGCGCATAAGCTGGCCGCGCTTGCCGACCTTTACGTGGACGACGCCTTTGGCACGGCGCACCGCACCCACGCCTCGACCGAGGGCGTGGCGCACGATCTGCCCGCGGTCGCCGGGTTGCTGATGGAGCGCGAGCTGGACTTTTTGGGCCGCGCGAACCAGAACCCGCAGCGGCCGTACGCCGCGATCATCGGCGGCGCCAAGGTCAGCGACAAGATCGCCGTGCTGCGCCGCCTGGTCGAGACGGTGGACAAGCTGCTGATCGGCGGCGGCATGGCGAACACCTTTCTGGCCGCACGCGGTTACCAGCTCGGTGCGTCGCTGGTCGAGCAGGATCAGCTCGACGTCGCCAACGAAGTCACTCAACGGGCGGCGCAGCGCCGCATCTCGCTGCTGCTCCCCGAGGATTTGGCGGTGGCCGAGCGCTTTGCCGCGGACGCCGGGCGCGAAGTCCTCGATCTGCCGGAGCGCACGGATAACCCGCATACGGTGTTGGAAGACGGTATGATGGCGCTCGACATCGGGCCGAAGACGGTGGCCACCTTCACCGCCGCGCTGCAGGGCTGCAAACTGATCGTCTGGAACGGGCCGCTCGGCGTCTTCGAGTTTCCCAACTTCGCCCTGGGCACGATGCTGATCGCCGACGCCGTGGCGAAGACCGGGGCGACCACGATCGTGGGCGGCGGCGAAACGGTGGCGGCGATACACCGCGCCGGCGTGGCCGATCGCATCAGCCATATCTCGACCGGCGGCGGCGCCTCGCTGGAGTTCCTCGAAGGGAAGACGCTGCCGGGTGTAGCGGTGCTGCAAGACAAGTAGGCGCCGCACAATGCCTGCGTCGCATGCTTTCTGTCCCACGGAGGCGAGATGGACGAGTCGGTGTTGCGCGAGGTGGTCGCGCCGAACCAGAGCAAGATCGTGCTGATGGTGCTCGACGGGCTCGGCGGCCTGCCGCACCCGGAGACGCGCAGGACCGAGCTTGAGACGGCCGACATTCCGCACCTGGACCGGCTGGCCGCCGAAAGTGCCTGCGGGCTGACGATCCCGGTGGCGCCGGGTGTGACGCCGGGCAGCGGCCCCGGTCACCTGGCGCTGTTCGGCTACGACCCCGTGCGCTGGAACATCGGGCGCGGCGTGCTCGAAGCGGTGGGGATCGAGTTCCCGCTCGAGCCGAGCGACGTGGCGGCGCGGGGCAATTTCTGCACGGTAGACGAAGGCGGCCTGATTACCGATCGCCGTGCGGGGCGCATCCCGACGGAACGCTGCGTCGAGCTGTGCAATATGCTGCGCGAGATCGAGCTGCCGGGCGCGGTGGCCCTGATCGAGCCGGTGCGCGAACACCGCTTCGTGCTGGTGCTGCGCGGCGAAGGCCTCTCCGATGACCTCGCGCCGCTGGGCACCGACCCACAGCACGAAGGACTGAAGCCGTTGCCGGTGCAGGCGCGATCGGCCGAGGCCGAGCCGACGGCGCGCCTGTTCAACGAGTGGATCGGCAAGGCGAACGCACTGCTCAAGCATCAGCATCCGGCCAACTCTGTGCTGGTGCGCGGCTTCGCGAAATATCCCGATCTGCCGCCGATGAAGGAGCGTTTCGGGCTGAACCCGGCCGCGATCGCGGTCTACCCGATGTACCGCGGCCTGGCGAAGCTGGCGGGCATGCAGATCCTGAAGACCGGCAGTAGCTTCGAGGACGAGATCGCCACGCTGCGCGAGCGCTGGGACGAGTTCGACTTCTTCTTTATCCATTACAAGAAGACGGACGCGGCCGGCGAGGACGGCGATTTCATGCGCAAGGTCCACGCGCTGCAGGAGTTCGACGCACAACTGCCCAAAGTGCTCGACCTGCAGCCCGACGTGCTGATGGTGGCCGGCGACCACTCGACGCCGGCGATCATGGCGGCGCATAGCTGGCATCCCGTGCCGTTCCTGCTGCACGCGAGGCTGACACGGGCGGATGAAGCGGACGCGTTCAACGAGCCGTCGTGCCAGAAGGGTGCGCTGGGCACCTTCCCCGCGCGCGAGGCGCTGCAACTGGCGCTGGCGCATGCGGGCCGCTTCACCAAGTTCGGCGCATGAGGCAACAATCCAAAGCGACATAACGTACGTGCGAGGCAAGGAGCCGATGGCGCAGCGCAGGCCGATTGCGGCCGGCAATTGGAAGATGAACCCGGCGAGCCAGGTCGAGGCAAGCGACCTGGCGTCGACGCTTGCCGTGGAGCTGGTCGCGCTTACCGGCGCCGATCTCGTCGTCTTTCCTCCCCTCCCGTTTCTCCATGCAGTTGCTCAGCGATTGGCAGGAACGAGGCTGGGCTTGGGAGCGCAGAACCTGCACTGGGAGGAGAAGGGGGCGTTCACCGGTGAAGTGAGCGCCGCCATGCTGCCGGCCGGCGTGGGCTGGACGCTGATCGGACATTCGGAGCGGCGGCAGTATTTCTGCGAGACGGACGAGACGGTGAACAAGAAGCTGCGCGCCGTGCTGGGCAGGCTCATGCCGATCGTCTGCGTCGGCGAGTCGTTGGCGGAGCGCGATGCGGGGCAAGTCGAGGCGGTGCTCGAGCGGCAGGTCCGCGGCGCGCTGGACGGCATCGAGTTCCCGGCCGGCTTCGGGCCTGCTTCGTCGCTTCAGTTTGCCTACGAGCCGGTATGGGCGATCGGCACCGGCCGGGCGGCGACGCCGGAGCAGGCGAACGAGGCGATGGGCCACATCCGTCGCGTGCTGGCCGGGCTGCACGGGCAGGAGATCGCCGGACGGATGCGCATCCTCTACGGCGGCAGCGTCGCGGACAAGAACGTGGCCGAGATCATGACGCAGCCGGAGATCGACGGCGCCCTCGTCGGCGGCGCCAGCCTGAATGCCGAGGCGTTCGCCAGCATCGCCCGGCAGATCGCCGCCGCCCGCCCGGGCTGATCATGTCGCGCGCGGCGCCGGAGCCGCTGATCGCCGTCGTCGGCCCGACGGCTACCGGCAAGAGCGAGCTCGCCGTTGTCCTGGCCCAGGTTCTCGGCGGCGAAGTGATCGGAGCCGACTCGCGCCAGGTGTACCAGGGCATGGCGATCGGCACGGCGCAGCCGGGGCTGGAGCTGCAGGCCGCCGTGCCGCACCACCTGGTAGGTTTTCTGCCGCCCGACGCGCCGTTCGGATTGGCGATCTATCTCGATTCGGCGCGCGAGGCGATCGCAGGCATTTGGGCGCGCGGACGCGTGCCCATCCTCGCGGGCGGCACCGGGCAATACCTTGCGGCGCTGATCGAGGGCTGGAACGTGCCGCGCGTGCCGCCGCACGCGGCCTTCCGCGCCGCGCTGGCGGCCCAGGCCGAACGTGACGGACGGGAGGCGCTGCATCAGCGGCTTGCCACGCTCGATCCCGATGCGGCCGCGGGCATCCATCCGCACAACCTGCGCCGCGTGATTCGTGCGCTCGAAGTGATCGAGCACAGCGGCCGGCCCTTCTCGGTGCAGCGAGGAAGCGGCGGCCAAGAACGGGCGACCGTGCTCGGCCTCGAACTGCCGCGCGAGCTGCTCTACGAACGCATCGACCGGCGCGTGGAGGCGATGTACGCGGCCGGGCTGCTGGACGAGGTGCGGCAGCTTGAGCGCGACGGCTTCGGCAGCACGCTGCCGAGTATGGCCGGTATCGGGTATCCTGAAGCGTGGGCCGTGTCGCGCGGGGAGGTGAGCGCCGCGGAGGCGATCCGCCGCACGCAACTGGCGACGCACCGCCTGGCGCGGCAGCAGCTCACCTGGTTCCGGCGGGCGGCGCTGGGCATTCACTGGCTGCGCGCAGACCGTGCGGATCTGCGCGAGGCGGCGCTTGCGCACATTCGACGCCGGCGTTCAGCAGTGGAACCAACCGAGGAGACCGATGCGCTTCACGAAGATGCACGGGACGGGTAACGACTTCGTGGTGCTCGACGGCCGCAGGGCCGCCGCCGACTGGTCCGCCCTCGCGGTGCCGATGAACGACCGCCACTTCGGCGTCGGCGGCGACGGGCTGATCGTGGCGCTGCCTTCCGACCGCGCCGATCTGCGCATGCGCATGTTCAACCCGGACGGCTCCGAGGCCGAGATGTGCGGCAACGGCATCCGTTGCCTGGCGAAGTACGCCGTGGAACAGGGGCTTGTAGCCAGCAGCAGGGAGAGCCTGCTGGTGGAGACGCTGGCCGGCGATCTCACCTGCGAGCTGCGCCGCGAGCGTGGCGCGGTCACGGTGGTGCGCGTGAGCATGGGGGCGCCGCAGCTCGATCCGCGCGCGATTCCGGTGCTGGCCGAGCAGGCGCCGCCGGTGATCGGCTTGCCCGTGCGCGCCGGCGGGCGCGAGTTCGCCGTGACCTGCGTGTCGATGGGGAACCCGCACGCCGTCTGGTTCACCGACGAAGTGGTCGCCGAGTTCCCGCTGCGCGAGTTTGGGCCGCTGGTCGAGCGGCATCCCGCCTTCCCGCGACGGGTCAACTTCGAGATCGTCAACATCGAGCGGCCCGGCGTGGCTCGCGCCCGCGTCTGGGAGCGGGGCGCCGGCCTGACGCTGGCTTGCGGCACCGGCGCCTGCGCGGTGCACGTGGCGGCGCGGCTCAACGGCCTCACCGGCGACGCGACCGACGTCGCCCTGCCGGGCGGTACGCTGCGCATCGAGTGGAACGGCGCCGGCGATCTCTACCTGAGCGGCCCGGCCGCTGCCGTGTTCGAGGGCGAGTGGCCGGGTTGATTCCGCGCCCATGCGAGTTCAGCGACATTGAAGCCCGGGAAGCCCGGTCGAGTTGCCCCGCGGCCGGGCGAAGGTCTGAGCCGTCTTGCAGCAGGAGCAGGTGATGGAGTTTGCCCGCCGCGTTCAGGAACTGCCGCCATACCTGTTCGCCGAGATCAGCCGCAAGATCGCGGCCAAGCGCGCCCAGGGCATCGAAGTCGTCAGTTTCGGCATCGGCGACCCCGATCTGCCCACGCCGCCGCACATCATCGCGGCCTTGCAGCGGGCGGCCGAGGAACCGGCCAATCACCGCTATCCGGAAACCGAAGGGCTGCCTGAGCTACGCCAGGCGATGGCCGACTGGTACGAGCGCCGCTACGGCCTCTCCTTCGACCCGGCTAAAGAGGTGCTGCCGCTGATCGGCTCGAAAGAGGGCATCGGCCACGTCGCGCTGTGCTTCATCGATCCGGGCGACACGGCGCTGCAACCCGACCCGGCCTACCCGGTCTACGCCGTGGGCACGATGTTCGCCTGCGGCCATACGTACACGCTGCCGCTGGACGAAGAAGGCGGCTGGCTGCCCGATCTGGAGGCCGTGCCGGCGGACGTGGCGCACCGCGCCCGCGTGCTCTGGCTGAACTACCCCAACAACCCGACCGGCGCCGTGGCGGATCGGGAATTCTTCGAGCGGGCGGTAGCCTTCGCGCGCAAGTACGACATCGCCGTGCTGCACGACCTCGCCTACAGCGACGTGACCTACGACGGCTACGACGCGCCGTCGTTCATGCAGGCGAAGGGAGCGAGGGAGGTCGGCATCGAGTTCAGCTCACTGTCCAAGACCTACAACATGACCGGCTGGCGCCTGGGCACGGCCGTGGGCAACGCGGGAATGATCGATGCGCTGATGCGCGTCAAGTCGAACCTCGATTCCGGCATTCCGCAGGCGATCCAGCAGATGGGCATCGCTGCGTTGCGCGGCCCGCAGGACGCGGTGGCCGAGCACAATGCGGTCTATCAGGCGCGGCGCGATCGGGTCGTGACGGCGATGCGGCAGATCGGGCTGCGCTGTACGCCCCCGCGGGCGAGCCTTTATGTCTGGGCACAGATTCCGGCCGGCGAGACGAGCATCGGCTTTGCCGGCCGCCTGCTGGACGACACCGGCGTCGTGGTGACGCCGGGCATCGGCTACGGCGAGCAGGGCGAGGGTTACGTACGCCTTTCGCTGACCACACCGGATACCGCAATCGACGAAGGCTTGCGCCGGCTCGCGGCCTGGCGCAGCGAGGCCGCGAAGGCGTAGACGAGCAGACGACGCGGAGGCGGAATGACGACGGCACGAGTCCGCAGGATTTTGGGCGAGCGGGCCAACCGGCTGGAGCGGCTGCACGACACCGCGCCGCAGCAGGAGCGGGCGTTCCTGGTCGCGGCCGAGGTGAAGGGCCGCGCCGGCTGGTCGACGCAAAGTTCCCTGGACGAGCTGGCGCTGCTCGCGGAGACCGCGGGCGCCGAAGTCGTGGGCCGCGCGATCCAGCGTCTCGATCAGCCGAACTCCGCCACGTATATCGGCAAAGGCAAGGTGCAGGAGGTCGTCGACGAGCGTTCGGCCTGCGGCTACACCCTGGTGATCTTCGACGATGAGCTGACGCCCTCGCAGCAGCGCAACCTGGAAGATCTGCTCAAGGTCAAGGTGATCGACCGCACGGCCCTGATCCTCGACATCTTTGCCCGCCGCGCGCAGACGCGTGAGGGCCGCCTGCAGGTCGAGCTGGCGCAGCTCGACTACCTGCTGCCGCGCCTGGCGGGGCAGTGGTCGCACCTGGAACGGCTGGGCGGCGGCATCGGCACGCGCGGCCCGGGCGAGACGCAGATCGAAACCGACCGCCGCCTGATCCGCGACCGCATCGGGCGGCTGCGCACACAGATCGAGGATGTGCGCACGCACCGGGCGCTCTACCGCCGCCGCAGGGCGCGGCAGGGGGCGCGCGTGGCCGCGCTGGTCGGCTATACCAACGCCGGCAAGAGCACGCTGATGAACGCGCTCTCCGGCGCGGGTGTGCTGGCCGAAGATCGGCTCTTCGCCACGCTCGATCCGGTGACGCGGCGCATTCACCTGCTCGACGGCCGGCCGGCGCTGCTCACCGACACCGTCGGCTTCATCCAGAAGCTGCCGACGGCGCTGGTGGCCGCCTTTCGCGCCACGCTGGAAGAGCTGAGCGACGCCGGTGTGCTGCTGCACGTGGTGGACATCACCGACGCCAACGCGGCGGACCAAGCCGATGCCGTCGATGAGACGCTTGGCGCGCTGGATGTGGCGGAGAAGCCGCGCATTACCGTACTGAACAAGGTCGATCGGCTGTGCGCCGCGGACGGCGAGCCAGTCACGAGCCTGGACGATGTGCGCAAGACCGGCAGCGAGCTGGAGCCGCGAGCGGATGTGGTGCTGATATCTGCCGAGCGGCGCTGGGGCCTGGACGAGCTGCGCGAGGCGATGGCCGCCGCCTTCGCCGGAACGCTGGCGAGCGACACCGGGCTCGAACCAGCACGAGCCGGAGGGGAGCCGGCCATGCCAGTCCGCGGCAGCCGCGCTGCGGGCTGACCGAAATGTGGCGCGGCTGACTCCCGCCTGCGCGAGCACCGTGCAACGATGAAGTGGAGCACACGGCGCCGGATGCGCTGGGAGCCGACGCCGGGCACCGACCGGGGATCGATGCGACGATGACGACTTTCGAACGTGACGCGCCGGCCGCCGGTTCGCTCGAAGACCACGCGACCGAACGCGAGTACGGCGGCTTTGCCGACCTGCTGAAGCCGTCCTCACTCTGGCAGTTCGGCGGCTTTCCGCTGCCGGACGGCGGCTTCTGGCAGTATCGCGAGCCGAACGCCACCGTGCTGGTGCGCAACGGACGCTTGCAGTGCACGGTTTCTCCGCTGACGCGCACACACGACCGCATCCAGTTTCTGGACAACGCCAAGCAGATGTGGTTCTCGAAGGAGCGGTTCAGCGTGCCCGAGCACGGCTCGATCAGCTTCGAGCTGAGCATCGCGGCGCGTGGGCTGGGCACGGCGCCGCGCGATCTGTACGACGGCTTCGTTTCGTACAACCTGCTCGACTTCAACACGGGCTGGGCGATCGACTTCTTCGTCAGCAACGACGTGATCGCCACCGTCTACGGACGGCTGCCGTTTCCCGGCGTGACCGTTCCGGACACCGGCCCGATTCGGCACTTCTGCCTGTTCAAGGAGCTGGAGCTGCCGACGCAGCCCGGCCAGCGCCACGATTACCGCATCGTCTACGACCGCGCCGCCGACACGGTGGAATGGTTCATCGACGGGGAACTGGTGAATCGCGAAGAGGCGGTGCCCGACAAGATCGACGGCTTCACCGCCGCGATGGGCCTGATGACGGAGAAGGATCTCGGCCCCGGCGGCAGCACCTCGTTGCACGGGCAGGGCTTGAGCGGCGAGTGGAGCGCGACGCGCGTGACGGTGCGGCAGGGTCCCGCTGGCGGCTAAAGCCGCCGTCTCGGCGCCCGAGCCCGGACAGCCAGCCTCGTGCTACTTGTCGCCGGTCAGCGATTTGCGGACGGTGCGCGTCTCGGCCAGGGGCGAGGGGCTGGGCGCGTCCCAGTCGGCCATCTCGTCGCGCTGGTCGATCTTGAGCACGACGAAGACCGGACCGTCCTCGTCGAGGATACCGGCGACCTCTTCGCGGAAGCGGCCGACGTCGTCAAAGCTGTAGGCGGCCTTGTAGCCGGCGCCCTTCGCCATCTGCGCGAAATCGATCGCCTCGGCCGAGGCGATCGGCTGGCTGCCGGAGGTCTCGTACACACCGTTCTGGAAGAGGATGTGGCAGAAGTTGGCCGGCGCGGCGCCGGCGATCGTGGCGATCGAGCCAAGCTGCATCAGCAGGCTGCCGTCGCCATCGAGGATCACGACGCGGCGCTCGGGCTGGGCCAGCGCCACGCCAAGGCCGAGCGTGCTGGCGCCGCCCATGAAGCCGATACATGAGAGATTTAACTCGCTGGGCGAGAGCGCGTGCCACGGGCGCAGCACCTGCATCGTGGAGACGACGATACGCTGATCGCGGTGCTGGGCGATCGCGCGCAGGGCGTCGCCGCGGGAGATCGTCATCTGCGTCTGCTCCTCAAGCGCCGGCGGCCAGCGGAAGTCAGGCGGTCTGGGCGCCGATCAGCACGGCGACCGGCGCCTCACGGTTCAATGCCTCGCGGTACGCCGGCTCGATCAGCCGCACGTCCTCGGGGCCATCCACGAGATAGTGCTTGATGCCCAGCGTGTCGAGCAGCGGCTCGGCCAGGCGCACCATGGAGCCGGTATTGTCGCGCGGCGCCTTGTTCACGTCGCGGCCCAGCAGGCCGATCAGCATGAACAGCGGTGCCTTCAGATCGAGGCCGACGCCGCGCAGATGGTTGACGCAGGCGTAGAGCCCGGCATGCTGGATCATCATTGCCACCGGCGCGCCGCCGATCCAGAGGCCCATCGCTACGCAGACGGCCTCGTCCTCGGTGCAGCAGGTGATCACGCGAATGTCGTGCACCGTGTCCAACAGCGCCAGCAACGACTTCTGGTGCGTATCGGGCACGGAGACGATGAACTTGACGCCGCACCGTCTGAGGGCGTCGAGCAAGGTCTGCGCCGGAACCGACTCGGCCGGCAGCGGCATAGCGATCACTCCGGGGCGCACGGATGCTCGATCGCAGGCTCAGCCCGGCTCGTCAGCCGCCGCGGCAAGCACGGCGGTAAGCCGCGCGACGCGATCACCCAACGTCCGCGCCTGCAGCCGGTCTTCCTCGGTGACGGCGCCGTGCGCGGTTGCGCCGTAGTAGGAGCCGGCCACGCGCATGCGCGCCGTCCAGGGCAGGCCGACGAACAGCATACCGTGCGAGAGCAGCAGATGCATCAGTTGCAGCAAGGTTGCTTCGGTGCCGCCTGAGCGCGAGTAGCCGGCGGTGAAACAGGCGCCGGGCTTGCCGGCCAGCTCGCCCGTCTCCCAAAGGTCGCCGGAGTGGTCGAACCACTCTTTGAGCTTGCCGGTCATGCCGCTCCAGTTGGGCGAGCCAACGATCAGCGCGTCGCAGAGCGTCAACTCGGCTGGATCGGCGTCGTCCACGCGCAGCCGGGCCAGCTCGACCCCGCCCGCCGCCTTCACGCCCGTGGCCACGGCCTCGGCAAGTTGTTCGACGAGGCCGCCACGGCTGTCGTAGAGCAGCAGCAGGCGGGGCAACGAGGTCATGGCGAGCTGTTAGTCGCCGAGCCTGGTGCTGTAGCCGAGGGCGATGATCTCTTCGACGTATTCGGACCGCCAGCCAGGGTCGGGAATGGGCCGGCCGTGCTCGCGGAACCACTTGTGCAGGCTGAGATACTCATCTTCGAGCTTATCTCGGCGTCCGTTCTCTTCCTCAAAGACCTCGGCGTCGACCTCTTCCAGGCGCTTGTCCATCTCTTCGGGGCCGATATCGAGGTCTTCCTGCCAATAGTCGGCCAGGTAGTCGAGACCCTCGTCCAGCTCGCGCCGGCACTCGTTGAGGATCATGCCCATCATCGTCTCTTCGTCGACCTTGCGGGCGCGCAGGCGCAGGTCGCGGGCACAGCTCTCGCAGACGACGACGAGACGGCGGGCGTCGCAGTCATCGGCGTGGGGGCATTCGTGGCGCCGCGGAGAGAACGCAGCGACGCCGGGTGAGCGGGAGTAGCCCACCACGATCTCGGGACTCAGCCGGCCGCAGCGCAGGCAGGCCACTTTCTCGCTGAAGATCTCGTTGATGGTCTTATCCCAGTCGATGCGCATCGATTCACCTGCCGTCGGCCGGCGCGCTCGCGTGCGGCGCCGGGCCACAACCATTGTACCGCGAAATCCTGACAAAGCGCGCCACGGGCGGGTTTCCGAGCGTTCCACCCCTTGCGCACCCATGATATGGTGAGTGGTGAAAGCTTCACAGTTTTGCAAGGCACGGGATGATGAACAAGCCGCTGGTGCTGGTCGTCGACGACGATCACAAGATCTTGCGTCTGGTACGCATCGAGCTGACCGCGCAGGGCTTCGGCGTGAGCATGGCCGAGCGCGGCGAGGAGGCGTTGCAGGCGATTCCTCGCATCCGTCCGGAGCTGGTCGTACTGGATATCATCATGCCGGGCATGGACGGGCTGCAGGTCTTGAAGAAGATTCGTGAGTCGTCCGGCGTGCCGGTGATCCTGCTCACGGCCAAGGGCACCGACTCGGACAAGATCATGGGCCTGGAGCTGGGCGCCGACGACTATCTGCCCAAGCCGTTCAATCCGGAAGAGCTGACGGCGCGTGTGCGCGCGGTGCTGCGCCGTTCGCAGGTGCGCGAGGCGCCCACCACCGGTAATCGCCTGCAGTGCGGCGACATCGTCATCGACCTTGCGCGCCGCACCGTGTTTGTGGAAGAGAAGCCGGTCGTGCTCAGCCGCACCGAGTGGCAGCTCTTGCAGCAACTCTGTTCGAACGCCGGGCGCGTGATGCTGCACGAGGATCTGCTCACCCGCACCTGGGGGCCGGAGTACCGCGACGACTTGCAGTACCTGCGCGTCTGGGTGAGCCGCTTGCGCCAGAAGCTGGAGAAGAACCCGGCCGAGCCGCGCTACATCCGCACCGTGCAGGGCATCGGCTACATCCTGGAGGCGAACAGCGCAAGCCCGACGCAGGCCGCGAGCTGACGGCGGCCTTGCGCCGCTGCCGCCTCTCCTAGTCCCCGCGGCGAAACACCGGCGATACGATCTACCCCGGCGGAATTATGCGGCCGCAGGCCGCCGCCCGTACACTGGCCTTGCCGTGGATCGCACGTGTGTGCTGGTCTGCGGTGACAAGGAGCCACAGTATGGTAAGCCTCGGGGGCGGTCTGCCGGCGAGCCGGACGCCTCTCCCCTCTTCGCTCGCCACCGGCGCGCAGTCGGTCGCGCCGCTGATCACGCTTCCCGCGGCGGAGACCGCCACCCGATCGCTTTCACGCGGCCAGATCGAGGCAATCCGCTCGGCAATGCGCCTGTTCATCGACGACGACCTGGCGCGCGGCGTGCGCCAAACGGACCGCGTCTACTGCGACGCCTGTCAGCGGCCGCGACCGGCGGCCGGCGTGATCCGTTACGGCCGCTATGCGCTGTGCAACGGCTGCGCCACCGAATACGAGGTCGCGCGGGCGCACGGCGCGCTCTCGACGCCCGGCCAGTTCGTGCGCGACAAGCATTTCGGCGAGGACGAGCGCTACACGTTGCTGGACTGAGACGATGTCAGGCGCTGAACGGCGGGCGGTGCAGATCCACCGCCCGCCGTTGCTGCGGCCCCGGCGCGGCGTCTAATACTCGGCGAGATAGCGTTGCAGCTCCCATGGGGTGACCTGCTTCCGGTACTCTTCCCACTCGATCTCTTTGGCTTCGAGGAATCGTTCCAGCACCTGCGGGCCCAGCGCCTCGCAGATCACCTCGTCGCGCCGCAGTTCGCTCAGCGCGTCTTCGAGGCTCGCGGGCAACGACTTGAGGTTGTATTCGGCGAGCAGCGCGGGCTCGAAGCCGGAGACGTTCTCTTCGACGGGATCAACAAGCGGCAAGCGGCGCTCGATGCCGTCCAGCCCGGCGCGCAGCATCACGGCGAAGGCAAGATACGGATTGCAGCTTGGGTCCGGGCAGCGCAGCTCCAGCCGGGTGACGGCGGTGTCCAGGCGGCTGGTGCGCGGCACGCGGATCAAGGCCGAGCGGTTCGTGTGCGCCCAGCCGACGTAGGCGGGCGCCTCGAAGCCCGGGATCAGCCGCTTGTAGGAGTTCACCAACGGCGCCAGGATCGCGCACATGCCCCGGGCATGCTCCAATAGACCGGCGATGAAGTGCCGCGCGATTGGCGAGAGCCGATACGGATCCTCGGCGTCGAAGAACAGGTTCTCACCCGTCTCGATGTCGCGCAGCGCCTGGTGCACGTGCATGCCTGAGCCATTGACGCCATAGATCGGCTTCGGCAGGAAGCTGGCGATCAGGCCGTGCGCCTGCGCGATTGCGCGGACGGTGTACTTGAACGTCACGGTGTCGTCGGCGGCCTGCAGCGCCTCGCGGTAGGTGAAGTCGATCTCGTGCTGGCCGGTGGCCACCTCATGGTGGCTGTTCTCCACGACGATGCCGATCGCCTCCAGGGCGTTGACCATCTCTTTGCGCACCTGGTAGGCGAGATCGGTCGAGAGGTCGAAGTAGCTGGCCGTGTCGTGCGGTGTGGCGCGCGGCGTGCCGTCGCCGTCGGGCTTGAACAGGAAGAACTCGATCTCCGGCCCGGCGATGAAGTTGAAGCCCTGCTGCGCCGCCTCGTCGAGGGCGCTGCGCAGCACGTAGCGTGAGTCTCCCTGAAAGGGCTCGCCGTCGGTAGAGAAGATGTCGCAGATCACGCGCGCCGTGGTGTTTTCGCCGCGCTCCCACGGCACGACCGCCAGCGTCGAGAGGTCCGGCTGCAGATAGCGATCGCTCTCGGAGACGCGGGCGAAGCCCTCTAGCGACGAGCCGTCGAACCATTCGCCGTGCTCGACGCAGTGGCGGAAGCGGTGCGCGGGGATCGTCACGCTCTTCACCGCGCCGAGGACGTCCACGAACTGCAGATTCACAAAGCGCACGCGCTCGCGTTCGATCAGCTCGAAGGCAGCGGCCGGTTCTGCAGCGTTCACTTGCGGATCCTCAGCGGCAGCCGCCGCGCGATGCGCCGAAGCCAGGTCGCGGGCGCCCCATCGGCGGCGGCGCGGCGGCCTGCCTCGGCGGGCCCGTCATAGTTGAGCAGATCGCGGGCAAAGTCGGCGGCGTGCTGGTAGCGATCGTCGGGGCGCTTGCGCAAGGCGCGGCTCACGATCGCCTGCAAGACCGGGGGAATGCCCGGGCGAAAGCGGTCCAGGCTCGGGGGATCGCTGTGCACCTGCTGGTACATGACGGCGTTGGCGTTGTCGCCGTCGAAGGGCACTCGGCCGCTGAGCAGCTCGAAGAGCAGCACACCCAGGGCGTAGAGGTCGGTGCGCGGGTCGCCGCGTGCGCCCTCCACCTGCTCCGGCGCCATGTAGTCGGGCGTGCCCGCCGCGTCGCCGCGCACCCGCCAGGTGAGGCGGCGCATGCCCTGCAGCCGCGCGTTGCCGAAGTCGATCAGCTTCACCCGGCCGTTCGGCAAGACGAGGATGTTCTCCGGCTTCAGGTCGCGGTGCACGACGCCGTGCTCGTGCGCGTATTGCAGGGCGAGGGCGACCTGGACCGCGATGTTCACGGCTTCGGCCACGGTGGGCGGCGCATCCGATTCCAGCCAGTCGCGCAAGGGGCGGCCGTCGACGTATTCCAGCGCAATGTAGCCCGCGTCCCGCGGCAGATCCGCATGCGCCGCGCCCTGGATGTTCGCGTGGCGCAGGCGCTGCACGATCGACGCTTCGCGGCGGAAGCGGGCCGCACTGCTGGGATCGGCGATGGTCGCGGGGATGGGAAGCTTGAGCACGACCCGCTCGCCGCTGCCGCGGTCGACGGCGAGATACGAGGCGGCATACAGCCCATGTCCGAGCAAACGCACGATCTCGAACTGATCGATACGATCGCCCGGCCGCCGTTCCGCGCTTAGGCTTTGCAGCTCTGGTGCGCTCATGGCCACCTGCTCCGCGCCGTGGCTTTGCCCGGCCGGATCGTGCCCTCGCGCGGCCCCGTCACCGGCCGAACCAGGACTTCCAGCGCGGCGCCGCCGGCGGAGTGGCCTCGACCGCATGCACCCGGGCGAGGCCGATGGTCATATTATCCGCGGCGCCACGATCGGAGCCAAGCTGCAGCAGCCGCTCGCAGGCCTCGTCGCCCGGCAGCTCGGCAACGGTGCGGCGGATCTCTTCGCTGCTGACCTCGTTCCAGAGGCCGTCCGTGCAGACGACGTAGGCATCGCCGGCCTGCACGCGCTCGCGCAGCGTATCGACCTGCAAGATCAGGTCCGCGCCGAGCGAGCGCGTGAGCATACTGCGCGCGGGGTGGCGCAGGGCCTGCTCCGGCGTGATCAGCCGCATGCGCAGCATCTCAGTAACGCGGGTGTGATCGGTCGTGAGTTGCTGGATGGCGCCGCCGCGCAGGCGGAAGACGCGGCAGTCTCCCACGTGCGCCAGCAGCAGACGGTCGAACTGGATGGCGATGGCGGACATGGTGGACTGCATGTTGAAGCAGTCGGGGTGATCGTGGCCGTGGTTGAAGATCGCCAGGTTCGCCTGTTGCAGCGCCCGGCTGAAGAAGCGATCGCCCAGCGGCGCCCCTTCCTGCCGCGCCTCGTCGATCAGCGTCTCGACCGCCATTTTGCTGGCGACCTCGCCGGCGCGGTGGCCGCCGAGGCCGTCCGCAACGATCAGCAGAAAGCTGCGGGCGGCGTCTGACTCCAGGCCGAGGGCGGCGCAGTAGTCTTCGTTGCCGTCGCGCACGGGGCCGGTGTCGGTGCGCGTGTGCAGCTCGACCTGCGGCGGCGTCTGCACCAGCATCGGCCCTCCTCCCCGCGCCAGTATGGCGGGATCGCGTTTCGGGCCTGTGACCGGCGCTTTTCGGCGCTGTTGCCGGCGCGTTTCTCCCGCGTTTCGTCGCGTTCAGCGACGGGAGGGTTGCACCAGCACCTTCTCATGCGCGCCGCGGTCGGCGACGATCGTGGCGAAGGCTTCGGGCACCCACGCCAGCGGGATACGGTGCGAGATCAGCGGGGAAACGTCGAGCGTGCCGAAGCCGATCAGCGCCGCAGCCTGGGCGAACTCCTCGCGGTAGCCGAGGGAGCCGATCAGCGTGTGCTCGGCAAGCGTGAAGCGCGCGAAGTTGACGGGATAGGGCTGCTGGAAGACTCCGGCAATCGCAATCCTGCCGCCACGCCGCGTGGCCGCGAAACAGTCGTCGAGCGGGGCGGCGAGGCCCACGCACTCGAAGCTGACGTCGGCGCCGCGGCCGTCCGTCAGCTCTTTCAGCGCCGCGCCAACGTTCTCATTCACGGGGTCCAGGGCGCGTTCGACGCCGAGCGCCTGAGCGCGACCACGGCGGCCGGCCGCCGGCTCCGAGAGGAAGATCCGCTCGATGCCGTGCTGGCGCAGCGCCAGGATGACGAGCTGGCCGATCGGCCCGGCGCCCGCGACCAGCACCACGTCTTCCGGCGCCGGCGCAGCACGGTTGACGGCGTGCAGGGCGACGGCCAGCGGCTCGCTCAGAGCCGCACGGTCGGGCGCCGTACCGGGCGGCAGGACGACACAGCGGCGCGCCGCGGCAACCGTGTACTCCGCGAGGCCGCCGGGTTTTGCGTAGCCGAGGGCGCCGCGGGAACGCTGACAAAGTTGCTCGTCACCGGCGAGGCAGAAGCTGCACTCCTGGCAATTCTCCGCCGGATTGACGGTGACGAGGTCGCCGGGCGCCATGCCTTCCGCGCCCGGGCCGAGCGCCATGACGCGCGCGGAGAACTCGTGCCCGAAGATCGTCTCTGCTGGCCGTTCCGGGCCGTAGAAGAGCCGGCCGGACTCGTATTCGTGCAGATCGGTGCCGCAGATGCCACAGAACTCGACGCGCAGCAGCACCTCGCCCTCGCCGGGCAGCGGCAGCGGCCGCTCCTCCAGTTCGATCCTGCCCTGGCCCTTATAGACCGCCGCTCGCATCGTTGCTCCTTGATCCGGGTACGCGGTGCGGCCCCCGGCGCGGTTCTCCGCGTTCCGCATGATAGGGTGGAGGGGAAGCTGCGGCAACGGTAGACGGCAAGGCGCAATGCGGCAGGAACTAACGGTAGAGGTGGCGGCCTCGCGCGACGCGGTCTGGCGGGCGCTGGCCGGCGACCTGGCAAAACGTGGTGGGCATGTGGAAGTCCTGGTCGAACAGCCGGCCGAGGCGCTGCGGCTGGTGGTAGCTGCCGGCGCCGGCGAGCGCTTCGCTCTCGACTATCGGTTGGACGTGCTGGGACCGGAGGATACGGCCGTGATCGCCGCGATCGAGCCGTCCGGCCCGCGCTACCTGCTCAAGCGCTTGCTCTCGTTCGGCGCGGTAGATCGTGGCTACCTGGACGCACTGGCGGTCGGCCTGGCCAACTTGCAGTCGCATCTCGAAGGCCCGCCGGCCGGCGAGGCCGAAGCGGCCGAGGTCTAACTCCGCTGGTGTCCGGCTAATGATGCGTCTGGTGCGTGGCCGCGGGCAGCGCGGCTTCGAACTGGTAGACGAGGCGTGAGAGGGCGGTCAACGTCGCGTTGCCGTCGTCCTCGCCGACGCCGGAGCCCAGGGCCACGGCGATGTAGGGATGCACGGGCGCGAGGAAGATCGCCGCGTCGTTGAAGACATCAACATCGGTGCCGATCTTGTGGGCGACGGGGATCGTGGCCGGGACGCCGGACTGCAGGCGGTCAGTCCAGACCGTGTTTTGCATGAACGCGAGCACCTCGTTCGTGGCGGCCGCGGACAGCAGCTTGTGCTGCTGCAGCAGGCTGAGCAGCACGGCGGCATCGCGGGCGGTGGTCAGGTTGTCCACCAGCGAGGTGGCCTTGAGCCCCCACGACTGCAGGTCGGCCTGCACGCTGTCGAGGCCGAGGCGCTTGCCGAGCACGAAGGCGGCGGTGTTGTCGCTCTCCTCGATCGCGAGCTTCGCCAGGTCGCGGTAGGAGTAGACCTGGCCGGAGCCCTGCGACTGGATTGTGCCGGTGCCGTAATGCTGGATCTCGTCGTCGGCGATCGCCGTGGTCGCGTCGAGATCGATCTGGCCCGCCGCGGCCCGACGGTAGAGGTCGATCACGATCGGCAGCTTGTTCACGCTCGCGGCGCGGTACTGCGTATCCGCATCGTTGAGCAGGGCGACACCCGTCGTGAGATCGAGGGCCACGAAGCCGTACTTGCCGTCGCGCCCGGCGAGCAGGCCGCTGAGCTGCGCCTGATAGCGCTGCACGACGGCGGGATCGACCCAGCTCGCCGGCGCGGAGGCTGCCGCCGCGCCCTGGGCGGCCACGGCCCCCGCGCTCGCCGCTTCCGAGCTGCCGCCGTGGGGGCGGCGGCCGAGGGCGCGCACGCCCAGTACCGCCGCGCCGAACGTGATCGCCAGCAGCAGATAGACGCGCAGCGGCAGCGGATGGGACGTTGCCGGCGGGCGTGCCGCGTGCCGGGTGGTGCGCGGCTCCGCGACCGGTCGCAGGGCTGTCGCGCGGGCGCTGGGCGCCAGGACGCGGCCGGCCCGGTGGCTGGAGCGATCGGGGGCGGGTGGGTTGATGAAGCGGTCAAGGCCGCGATCGCGACGGTTGGCCACGGGCTGCTGGCTCCTGAGCGCTGCGGCCGGCGGAGCGGAGACGCGCGGCGAGGCTCCCGAGATTCGATCGCCGGCGACCCTCGCCAGGCAGCCGACTGGCTGTTATCCTATCACAGGCTTCGTTGACCACGGAATCGAGGGTTCGACGTAATGGCGATCGACGTGCGGCTGCTCGACCACTCCCACGACCCCATCCGCTCGCTCTACATGGCCTACCGCACGTGCTACTCGGCCTTGACGCCGCAGCAGGTAGCGGCGCGCATCGCGGACGAGCGTATCACGCGTGAGCAGATGCTGATATTCGTAGACGAACGAATGCGGACTGGCCACGTCTCTCCGCTGGAGCAGGTCTGGTTCGAGTTCGCGATCGCCGGGATCAGCCGCGCCTTCTCGCACCAGTTCGTACGGCACCGCGTAGGCATCTCCTTCGAGCAGCAGAGCCAGCGCTACGTCGTGTACAAGCAGGGGCGCTTCCCCTTCAGCGTGCCCGACACGGTGCAGCGCGCGGGTATGGGCGACCGCTTTGCAACGTTGATGGCCGAGATCGGCTCGTTCTACGAAGAACTGGTGGCGGCGGGCGTACCGGGGGAAGACGCGCGCTTTGTCCTGCCCAACGCGACCAATACCAACTTCAAGGTGACGATCAATTTCGCGGCCCTGCTGCACCTGGCCGATCTACGCCTCTGCACGCGCGCGCAGTGGGAGTTCCGCCGCGTGGTCTCGCTGATGCGGGCCGAAATCTTCCGCGTCTATCCGGAGCTGGCGCGACAACTGCAGCCGAAGTGCGGCGAGCGGCGCATGGGTTACTGCGACGAATCGCTGGAAGCCTGGGAACGCTGCCCGATCGGCCGCAAGCGGCCGCACAAGACGCGGCTGTTCGATCTGTTCAACGCCTTCCAGCGGGGCGACGAGGCCGCGGCCTTCGCCGCGGCCGACGCGCCGGAGAGCGGCCTCGCGCCGCTGGACGCCGGGGATTTCCAGGTGATCGAGACCTATACCGAGGCCTGAGGCTGGCCGGTGAGCGCGCGGCACATTCGGCGGCGCCAGTGGATCTGGCACAGCTCCTGCAGCGGTTCGGCCGCGGCGCAGAGCGGGCCGCCGTGGCGAGCGGCCGCTGGCGGGTGTTCCGGGGGCGGTGGGCGGCCGGCGGACTCTATTTCCTCTTCCCGTACAATCGTCTGCTCTACGGACTGAACGACGTCTTCGCCTTCGCCTCAGACCGGCTCAACCCGCGCAAGCGCTCGATCGAGGGCGCCGTGATCCGGCCGCGGTATTTCCGGGCGCTGATCAACGCGATCATCGTCACGAACCTACGCCTGCTGGCCATGCTGTTCGCCACCAGCAGCGCACCCGCGGCGGCGCTGGCGTTTCTGCTGTTTACCAGCATCGCCTACAGCGCGCCGCCGCTGCGCTTCAAAGAAGTCCCGTTTCTCGACTCGTTCACCTCCGCCACGCAGTTCGTCACGCCGCTCGTCTTCGGCCTGCTGTACGGTCACGCCGGCGTGTTTGCCTGGCTGGAAGTGATCGCCTTCACCCTGTGGGCGATGGCCTCGCAGGCGTTCGGCGCAATCCAGGACCCCACGCCCGATCGCACCGCGGGCCTGGCCCCCGTCGCGACCTATCTCGGCCTGCGGCGTACGGCCTGGTTCTCGCTTTCGCTCTCTCTGCTCGCCGTGGCGCTGCTGCTCGCCGCGCAACAGTCGCTGGTGTATCTGTGCGTGGTGGCCGCGTTCCTGCTCTATCCGGCGTACGTGCTCTGGTTCCTTCGGGCGCCACCTGAGGCTTCAGAGCACCGCCACTGGCGCTTCTTCCTCTACCTCACTCTCATCGCCGGCATGATCATCACCCGGGCGTTCATCCTGCATGTGCGTTCATCGCCGTGGGGCCGAGCGGCCGCGTCGGTGCAGAGGGCGGGCCAGGCGATCGCTTGCTGCGGGCGGGGTGCGCTTCAGCGCACGTAGCGCTCGTGCAGGATGCACTCGGCTTCGGCGAGCACCGCTTCGACCGTGGGCAGCGGATCCACCAGCGGCCGCGCCGGGCGCGAGATCACCTTGAACAGGCCGCGCATCCGCGAATGAACCATCTCCCAGCCGGCGGCCAGATGCTGGCACAGACGTTGCAGCACGCCTGGCGCGGGCCCGGCAGGCTGCGCGTCGGCTGCTTGATCCGTTGGCCACTCGCGATCGTTCATCACTCACCGTCCTGTTCAGGCGCCGGACGGGGTGCATCCTTAGCGTATGCAGCCCGTGCAACGCCCGCCAGCACCCCCGGCGGTAAACAAGCGCGGCGCTGTCCGGCCTTTAGCCTTTACAGATGGTTTCAAAACCGGCGTTCACGTGCGATCGCATCTCTGCAAGCGGGAACTCCAGCCGGTTTTGAAACCATGTCTTAGAAAGAGGCGGATCGATTGGCTGATGTACACCGCTCAGCCTGGCTGAGCCGCGGCCTCAGCCGACATAATGCTCATGCAGGATGCGCTGGGCTTCGGCGAGTACGTCGTCCGCCGTCAGCAGCGGCTCGACGCCGGCCATTGCCGGGGACCACACAGCCTCGTCCAACAGGTGTTCGAGCGCGGGACCCATCTCCCAGCCCGCGATCAAGAGCTCGCGCATGCGCTGCAGAAAGTGTGGCGCCGACACGGCATAGCGGGCGCCGATGAAGCGATCGGTGGTCCGGTCATGTTCCAGCATTGCTCACGGTCCCGTGCGGGGGTCGGACGGGGGATTCTTCCAGCGTGCGCGTGCGGCGCCTTCCCCGCCAGTACCGACGACAGTAGCCAGAGCGGTTTGTCATAATTCTTTCGTCGCTAGGATGATGCGAGCACCTTCACCCGGCAGGTAGGGGCCGCGCTGCCCACGCCGTTGCTCCGGCCGCTACCCGGTCCCGTCGCCGGAGGGCAACCAGCGCCGCACCAGCTCCTCCAGATCCACCAGATTGAAGGGCTTGGCGATGTAGGCATCGGCGTGCGCCCGCTCGGCCGCGCTGCCTCCCTCGGTGATCGGCCTGATGATCTGCGCGATCGTGGGCCTGGGTGGTCCCGCCGCACTGCCTTATGCCGCCGACCTCGGTCTCGCCATGCAGTTCACCAAGAAATCGACCTCAACCGCGCGATCTACCGCCCCGCCGAGACGGGGATCCCCTCCTTGCCGAAGTTCGCCCTCTATCCCGTGCGGCCGGCTGGGTGGCTCTACGCGCGATCCTGGAGCGAATCGAGCGCAACGGTTACGACGTGTTCAGCCGGCGAGCCGCCACCACGAAGGCCGACAAGCTGCGCACGGCCGCCATACTCTGGGCGGCGGAGCGTCGCGGCGCGCCCCGCTCTCTGGTCGATCTCACCCACCAGCGGGAGGGCTAACGGCTGCATGACAGCGTCTCAGTCGCGCAGGCGCACATGGGCCTCTTGCACAAACTGCTCGTAGGGCAGGGTATTGAGCACGTTCGCGGCGCCGGCCCAGCCACGCCGCGCCACCTCGACCCCGTAGCGCAGCGCCGGCAACTGATCGGTGGCGTGGGCGTCGCTGTCGATCACGAGCTTCACGCCGCGGCGCACCGCCTCGCGCACCAGCCCGTCCGGCAGGTCGAGGCGGTCCGGCCAGCCATCGATCTCCAAGAACTTGTCATGACGCAGGCACGCGGCCATCACGGCGCCCCAGTCGGCGTCGATGCCTTCGCGCTGGTTGATCAGCCGGCCGGTGGGGTGGGCGATGCCGTTGATGTTCGGATTCGCCAGGGCAGAGAGCAGGCGCGCGGTCATCTCCTCCCGTGGCTGGCGGAAGCTGCTGTGGATCGAGCCGATGCAGTACTCGTGGCGGCTCAAGATCGCGTCGGGCACCTGCAGGCCGCCCTCGGAGGTGATGTTCACTTCCAGCCCGTCGATCAGGCGGATGCCGCGATTCGAGGCCCGCAGCGCGTCCAACTCGCGCGAGCGGGCGGCGAAATCGAGGTTGGGATACGAATGATCGGTGATCACCATGTAGGAACGGCCCAGGGCGCCGCAGGCAGCGACCATCTCGGCCATGCTGTTAGCGCCGTCGCTCCAGCGCGTGTGCGTGTGGCAGTCGCCGCGGATCGCCGCCGCTTCGATCAGCTGCGGCAGCGTGTGCGCCAGCGCCGCCTCGATCTCGCCCGAGTCTTCGCGCAGCTCCGGCGGGGGCGTCTGCATCTCCAGCAGGTCGTAGACTTCATCTTCCGTGGCGGCGGGCAGCACAACGCCGTCCGCCAGGCGCAGCACGCCCAGCTCAGAGATGGAGAGACCACGCTGGCGCGCGATCGCCCGGAGGTGAATGTTGTGCTGTTTGGAGCCGGTGAAGTGGTGCAGCAGAGCGCCGTAGTTGTGCGGCGGGGCGGTAAGCAGATCGACACGCACCCCGCTGTGCAACGTGACGCTGGCGGCAGAGGGACCGGATTCGATCAGGCGAGCCACGCCGGGCGCAGTCGCAAAATGGGCGATCAAATCGGCGGGGCGCTCGCTGGCGGCGGCGAGGTCGAGATCGCCGATCGTCGCGACGCGCCGCCGCAGGCTGCCCGCCGCCTCGGCCGCGACCACGAGGCCCGACCCGCGCAAGTGGACCAGCAGCTCGGCAGCCAGCCGCTCGGCCGCCGGCAGCAACAGGCGGCCGGAGCGGCGCTGCAGCTCCCCCAGGCCGCTGCCGAGCTTCTCCAGCGCCTTCGCCGAGAAGCCTTTGCCGGCGAGACCGCCGCTGGTGATCTTCATCTCGAGGTCGCGCAAGTCTTCGACCCCGGCGCCGGCCAGCTTCTGCGCTGTCGCCGGGCCGACACCGGGGATCTTCACCAGGTCGAAGACCGCCTCGGGAATGCCCGCGAACACCTCCTCGAAGTGGCGCACATGGCCGCTGCGGAACAGCTCCTCCAGGTAGCCGGCGATGCCCTTACCGATGCCGGGAATCTCGGTGAGCGTGCCCTGCTGCCACAGCTCACGGGCGTTGCGCGTGGCGTGTTCGACGCCGGCGGCGGCGCTCTCATAGGCCTGGGCCTCGAAGCGGTTGCGGCCGCGAATCTTGTAGGCGACCGCAACGTCGCTCAGCAGCTCGGCCAGGTCCTGGTTGGTCTCAATGCGCCGCTGACTCATGCGCCGGCTACCCTCCGCAGCCTCGTCCCGCGTCCCGCGTCCCATGAACAAGTTTGCTCTCGTGTTGCTCTCATCGTATGCCGGAACGGCGTCGCCCGCTTCTCAGACATCAGAAGGAGATCCGCAGGGCCGCACAAGTTTCAGGAAACTGATGCGCGAATCGGCGGTGCTCGACCGTTTACTTACAACGGGTGCCGCGGGTGCAGTGGCGATGCTGCCGCCCTGATCTTTCGCCGGAGGCCCGCGCTACGAACGACGTGCCCCCCGGCTGTATGGCGCCCGGTGAACTGAAGGGGGAGCAGCTCATCGCTTTCATCTATCGAGAGACTCCCGACGCGCCGGTCCTGCGCCATCTGTTGCGCTGCGCCGCCTGCCGCGCCGCGCTGGCACAGTACCGACGCGTGGCGCATCTGCTGCTCCGGGTCTATTACCGTCGCTCCTGCCCGGCCGCCGACACGCTGCTGGCCTATGTGATAGGCGAGCTGGCGGCCGCGGAGGCCGAGGCGGTAACGGGCCATCTGCAGGGGTGCGGCGAGTGTCTGGCGGAGGTCGAGATCCTGGTCGCGGCGGCGGCGCAAGAGTAGGACGCCGGCCCATGACGCGCCGCGCGCCGCCGGCGGGCCGGTTCCGCCCGCCGCCGTGCGGCCCGCTACGAGCGCCAGTGCTCGTAGGCCGCGCGGGCGGCTTCGGCGATCAGGTCGTCGAGGCGGCGGCGCAGGGCGGAGAGTTCACGCGGGCCGGCGCCCTCGGGCACGCGGGCGCGGGTGAAGGCCGCGATCGCGAGATGCTCGCCGTTCTCCAGGGTCAACACGCCCGCGTCGTTGTGAATCTCCCAGGCGCCGCTGAGCGAGCCGGTCTTGTGGGCGAAGTCGAGCGTGCCGGGCAGGTAGCGCGGCAGTCGGTCGTTCAACTGCTGCCGCAACAGGATGGCAAGCATCGGCTCACACTCGGCGCGACCCAGGCCGATGCGCTCCATGCCCGCGCCGCTCTGAATCGCGGCGAAGAGATCGACCATATCGTCGGCGCTGGTCACGTCGTTTTCGGCGGAGGCGTGGTAGGCGGGGCTGTCTGGATCGGTTGGGTGTTGCTTCCACTGCCGCGCCCGCTCGGATGGTGCGAGGCGGTGGTCGCGCGGCAGATCCATCAGCTCGAACAGGCGGCGGCAGGTGGCGCTGACCCAGGTGTGGCGCAGCCCCAACTCGCGCATCGTGGCCGTAACGCGCTCGGCGCCGAGCCGGCGCACGAGGATGTCGGCGGCGGTGTTATCGCTGATCACGATCATCAGCGTCAGCAGGTCATGCACGGTGGGCGCCAGGTGCGCGTCGAGCAGTTGCAGCACGCCGCTGCCCACCGTCTTGTCGTCCTCGCTGAGCTGCCAGCGGTTGAGCAGCGAGAATTCGCCGGCCGCGGCCCGGCGGAAGGCCTCGACCAGCACCGGCACCTTGAAGACGCTGCACGACGCAAACGGACGATCCGCATCGACTCTGACCCGCTCACCACGCTCGATCTGCAGGGCGGCCAGGCCGGCCTCAACGCCGTCGGCCGCGGCGGCATCCGCCAGACGGCGTAGTCCGGCTTCCAGCGAGGCGACCGCGGTCATCGCGACCTCCGCTTGTTCGTTTGCCCTGCGCAAACGTATGGTAACCGTGGAGCAGTGCGGCGGCCAACGCGCGCCGCGTACCGCCGCCTCGGGCGTTTCGTGCCTGCGTGCTCAGCGGAACGAGACCGCAAAACCCGATCGCGGCGCCGCCGTTGTGCGTTCTCCGCCGCGAGCATGCCCGATTTGCACCCTTCGCTAAGGATGGATCGCGTGGAACTGCAGTTCGGCGAAAAGGAGGAGGCGCTGCGCGCGGAGGTGCGCAGCTTCCTCGCACAGCACCTGCCCAGGGATCTCGAGAACGGCGGCTCGATGGGCGCCCGCAACGATGAGGCGTTCGCCGCGGCGCAACGCTTCAACACCGAGCTGGGCAAGCGCGGCTGGATCGCGCCGGCCTGGCCGAGAGAGTACGGGGGTCTCGGCGCCTCGATCTACGAGCAGATGGTCTTCAACGAGGAGTTCGGCTACGCCGGCGCGCCGGACACCGGCACACGCGGCTTTGGCGTCGGCATGATCGGCCCCACGCTGATCATCCACGGCTCCGAGGAGCAGAAAAAGGAGCACCTGCCGCGCATCACCAGCGGCGAGGCGATCTGGTGCCAGGGCTACTCTGAGCCGGGCGCCGGCTCGGACCTGGCGTCGTTGCAGACGCGCGCGGTGCGCGACGGCGACGACTACGTCGTCAACGGCCAGAAGATCTGGACCTCCGGCGGCCACCGCGCCAATTGGATGTTCATGCTGGCGCGCACGGACCCGGACGCGCCCAAGCACCGCGGCATCTCGTTTCTCTTGCTCGACATCAAGCACACGCCCGGCGTGCAGGTGCGCCCGCTGATCAACATGGCGAACCGGCATCACTTCAACGAGGTGTTCTTCGAGGACGTGCGCATTCCGCGCAGGAACCTCGTGGGCGAGGAGAATCGCGGCTGGTACGTCGGCATGACGCTGCTTGACTTCGAGCGCTCCGGTATCGGCGGCACGGCGGCGCAGCGGCGCACGCTGGAGAAGCTGAGCGCCTGGCTGAAGGACCAGCCGGTGGAGAAGCGCGAGCGGCACCGGCTCGGCCTGGCAAACCTGGTGATCGAGAACAACGTGGCGAAGTATCTGGGCTATCGCATCGGCGACATGCAGGCGAAGGGCCGCCACCCCAACTACGAAGCCTCGGTGATCAAGATCTTCCAGTCGGAGCTGGGGCAGCGCATCTACCGCTACGGCGTGAACATGGTGGGGCTGCCCGGCCAGCTCGTGCCGGAAGAGCCGCGGGCGCCGTTTTCCGGCGAGCTGCCGGAGGGCTACCTGACCTCGGTGCCGACGAGCATTTTCTCCGGCACCAACGAGATCCAGCGCAACCTGATCGCCACGCGTGGCCTGGGCCTGCCGCGGGGCTAGGCGCGAGACGGGGGAGGCGAGCTTGAGCATGGGGCGGCCACGCGGCCGCCCCTTCGCTTGAGCGACGAGGGACGAGGCGGCAGAGGAGGAGGGGGCATGCAGATGCGGCACGTGCTGGCGGTCGAGCAGTTCGAGCGGTCCTGGATCCTCGGGGAGTTGCTGCCGACGGTTGCCCGCTTCGAACAGGGTTGGCCGGCAACGGCGCTGAGCGGAACGGAGATTTTCCACCTCTTTCAACAGCCAAGCTTTCTCACGCGGCTCGCCTTTTCCCGCGCGATCAAGCGGCTGGGCGGTGGCCACGAGCAGGCTGACTTCGAGGACGCGTTCACCGCCGAAGGTCGCCGGCAGAGCATCGAAGACGAGGTGCGCATTCTCAACGGTCTCGATTATGCGGCGATCGTCGTGCGCGCCGCGGCGGCGGGCGGAGCAGAGCGAGCCGCCGCCGTTTCTCGCGTGCCGGTGATCAACGCGGGTGAGCCGGCGCATCGGGCGGCGCTCGGCAGCGCCCAGCACCCGACACAGGCACTGGCGGACCTGGTCACGATTCGGCGGGCGCTGGGCCGCATCGACCAACTTCATGTCGCGGTCGTGCCGGGCGACGGCGCCTCGCTGGTGATTGTGCAGTCGCTGGCGATGCTGCTTGGGCGCGTGTGCCAGGGATTGCGGCTGAGCCTCGTCGTGCGTCCGGCGCTGACCGCGCTGTTCGAGGAGTTGCGCGCTTCGCTGGCGGCAACCGGCGTCGACCTGGCGCTGGTCAACGATCTGCGTTTGGTAGCGCCGAGCGCCGACGTGATCTACTTCGCGCAGGCGAACAACCTGCACCTGGGCATGGCCGAACGGTACCTGCCCGCCGGCGAGGAGCCGGGAGTGTTTGTGCTCACCGACGAAGTTGCCGCGTCGGTGCGGGCAGACGCGGCGATCATGCATCCGCTGCCGCGCAACATCGGCGCGGGGCAGGGCGTGCCGGAGGAGCTGCCGGAACGCTTCAGCGACGACCCGCGACTGTATGCGTTCACCCAGGCACGAATGAAGTACCTGGTCGCGGGCGCGTTGCTCTATATGCTTCTGAATGGGTCGGGATCCCGGCCGGCCCCGCGGCTTGAAAGCTGAGCCGCTGTTCGCTAAGGTATTTGCAGCGGGTTCGTGTGCCCGTCGAGCCTCCGTAGCTCAATTGGCAGAGCAGTTGACTCTTAACCAGTCGCTCTACCGTTTTTCTTGTCTTTTGTGGACGGTATTGGACCGATTTCACGCCTAACTTCCGTCTACGTCACCCGTCACAGCTCCATGTCCGTCCAGTGTTTTCCACGCGCGTTGATGTACAGTTGATGTACGAACTGTGTCAGTAGATTGCGAATCGGTTAAGAGACTCGGCTGAGCCGCCGCCGCGCCCGCGCGTGCTGCTGGTTGAGCCGGTCGCGCTCGCGCGTGCAAGCGGCCTTGCCGCAGATGTTCATGCTGTTCGCCCGCGGCCGCCGCGTCACCCCGTACGGTTCGCCGCAGATGACGCAACTGGGCGCGGCCGAAACATCAGCGAGCGCCAGGGCGAGCTGAAGCGCCACGGCGCCGATCAGGTTGGTGGCGCCGTAGCGCACGGCCGGCTGCCGCGGCAGCGCACGCGGCGTGTCCCGCAGAGGCTGGTCCACGTTGCCGAGCGGCAGCACCAGCACCGGACGCACGCCGCCGCGGTCAAGCCACAGCGACACCGCTAGGCAGAGCGTCGCCTGCGCGGCCACGAGCGATAGCGGATCGTCTGGCCGGCACCGCCACGCTTCCCCGGCGTGCAGGGAAGTCTGCGCCAACTCGTGCCAAGCGTCCACGTCGCCGAGAGCGGCAGCCTCGGACCGCGCGACGGCTTCGGCGACGGCGCGCAGGACGGCAGGATCGATGCTCGCCGGCATCGGCCTCTGCTGGGCGCCGAGCATCCGGCGAATCACGGCCCAGTCTGCGGCGTCGCCGGCCTGTCCCATGCCGACCGCCGTGGCGCAACGCAAGATCGCGCCCGCCTGCTCAGCAAGCAACGTCCACACGGCGGCGGACTCCCACAGGCTGCCGTCGTTGCGCCTGTCGTTGTTGCAGATGCCCGGCCGGTGGCGGTCTTCGCACCAGCGCATGTCCGGGTCGCGGTCGCGGAAGACGAGCGGGCCGTCGGGGTGAGCGGCGATGATGCTGCCATCCGGGGCGTACTCCACGAAGCCGACGCCAAACGGCAGGTAGCTGGCACGCAGCGGCCGATGCAGGCAGAGGCACAGCGGCCCGTAGCGTGCGGCGAAGGTGCGGATCGCGCTCGCCGGCTTCGCCACAAGCGCCGCGAAGGCGAACAGCAGCCCCTTGGGCGCGATGACACGTCTCTGTTGTTCTGATGCCGGCCAGCGGAGCCAAGCGCCCTCAGCGGTGGTGCCGTTGGGCGCGACCGGGACCAGCTCAGGCCGGGCGGCGGGCACCAGCCAGCCGGACTCGTTGGTGATGTGCGGCAGCTCGCCGTCCGGGTCGGAGAGGATGCGATTCGCCATACGCGCTCGGTCCTCCGGGTGTCAGTCGTAAGTCACAGATAACGCATAGAACGACTGTTCGCCTCCAACTTAGCATGAATGCATAGCGACTGGACACAGATGGACGGGGGTGGGACCGATGAGCACTGTTGCCGAGCCGGACGGTTGCGCCATTCGGCTTGAACCGTTGGCGGTACGGGCGGGGGATGCAGCACGCATGATTGGCGTTTCGCGCTCGCGCCTCTACGAGTACCTAGCGAGCGGCGCGATTGAGTCGTTCCGCGCCGATCGCGGCATCCGGTTGATCCCGGTCGAGGCGCTGCGCGCCTGGGTCGAGCAGCAGCGCGTCGCCGCGCGAGGCACTTAAGTGCGCAAACGCCGGCCACACCTGGCCGGCGCTGAATCTCATGCCCGCTTCGCGCTGCATTCGCTACCGCCGCGCGAAGCGGGCGAAAGGAGACTGATCATATGGTTGCACAATTCCAACCCTTCGACAATAACCCGACCAACCGCCCGGATGCACCAACGATTCGCGCGGCACTGCGCTGCGAGCGTGCCCGCTGCGATTGCCAACGTCCGGCTGGCCAGAAGGCCCATTGTCCGAAGCACCAGGATACGCATCCCAGCTTGAGCGTGACCGAGCGGGATGGGCGGGTGCTCGTGCGCTGCCACGCCGGCTGTCTTCAGCAATCAGTGATCGACGTACTGCGCGCGCGGGGCTACTGGCCAGTCGGACGCTATACCGGCCAGCGCCGGAAGCTGCAGAAGGTGAGGGTGCCGACTTCGCGCACACCCGCGCTCGCAACCGACGCCACGCGCCACGAGTACCGCGCTGCAGATGGCGCACTCCGTGCCACCCATGCGCGTATTGTCAAGCCGGACGGCGGCAAGACCATGCCGTGGGAGGGAGTGAACGGCCAGCCGGTGACGATCAGCGGCTTGCCGCTGTACCGCCTGCTGGAGCTGCTTGCTGCTCCCGCTGGAGCCGACGTGCAACTCCATGAAGGAGAAAAGTGCGCCGATGCCGCACGAGGCGCAGGCTTCGTCGCCGTCTCGCTGGGTGGTGGCGCAGAGCAGCGCGACTTCGGCATGGCGCTTGAACCGCTGTGCGGCCGCCGCGTCTACCTTTTCCCCGACAATGATGCGCCCGGTCGTGGTCTGATGCAGCACGTCGGCGCGGCGCTCACCGGCATCGCCGCCGAAGTGCGCGTGGTGGAGTTGCCAGACGTGAAGGAAAAGGGCGACATCGCGGACTACCTGGCGGACGGACACACCGCCGAGGACGTGCGCGCGGCGATGGCGGCGGCGCCGACCTGGACAGACTGGGTCGCGAGCTTCGCCAGTGACCGGGAGCCGGGAACGGCGGCGGCATCCGGGCCTGCGCCGGGAGCAGCCGCCGCGCGCCCCCCATCGCAGGCGACGCGCCTGGTGCAACTCGCCGAGCAGATGCAGGTCGAGCTGTTCCATACGCCAGACGGGCGGGCCTTTGCCAGCTTCCGCCGTGATGACCACACGGAGACGCAGCCGCTGCGGTCGAAGGGGTTTCGTACCTGGCTCGCCGCGCTCTGCTACAAAACCGAAGGCACGAGTCCGCGTGCCCAGGCCGTGCAGGACACGCTCGGCGTTCTGGAAGGCCGTGCGCTCCACGATGGCCCAGAGCGCGCCGTCTTCCTCCGGGTGGCATCCTGCGATGGGAAGGTCTTCCTTGATCTCGGCGACGCCCGCTGGCGCTGCGCCGAGATCGACAGGACCGGCTGGCGGCTGGTTTCGATCGCGGACACGCCGGTCCGCTTCTGGCGGTCGCCCACACTGCGGGCGCTGCCAGAGCCGGTGACGGGCGGGGCCATCGCCGCCTTGCGCCGGTTCGTCAACGTCGGCGAGGACGCGAGCTTCCGGCTCTTCGTCACCTGGTTGAGCTACGCCCTGCTGGGGCAGGGACCGTATCCCGTGCTGGTACTGCGTGGTGGCCAGGGTCGCGCCAAGAGCACCACCGCCCGCGTGGCGAAGGAGTTGACCGACCCGGCGACGCTCACGCTGCGGGCGGAGCCGCGCGAACTCCGCGATCTTGCGGTGGTCGCGCGTGGCTCGCACCTCCTCGTCTTCGACAACTTCAGCCACCTGCCCGGTTGGCTCTCGGATGGCCTCTGCCGGCTCAGCACAGGCGGCGGGCTGGGGGTGCGCGCCCTCTACACCGATGACGAAGAGCAGGTCTTCGACGCCGTGCGCCCCCTGCTCATGACCGGGATCACAGACTTCGTGGAGCGCAGCGACCTGCTCGATCGCAGCATTTTCATCGAGCCGCCCCGGCTTGAGCAGGTCACGCCGGAGCGGGAGTTCTGGTTGGACTTCGCGCGAGGGCAGCCCAGCATCCTCGGCGCGCTGTTCGACGCGGTTGCTATCGGGCTGCGGAATGCGTCCGCTGTCTCAGTGTCCCGGCCATTCCGCATGGCGGACTTCGCTCACTGGGGCGTGGCCGTGGCCCCCGCGCTCGGCTGGACCGGGAACGACTTCGAGAACGCTTACGGTGACAACCGCGACGAAGGCGCCGCCCTGCCTCTCGAAGCGTCGCCCCTGGTTGTGCCGCTTCAGGCGCTTGTGCAGGCGGCCGGGGCCGACGGCTGGCAGGGCACGGCGCGGGATCTGCTGGACGAGCTGCGGGTACGTCTGCCCGAAGCAGAGCGGCAACGCTCGCCGCGCGGTTGGCCCGCCGCAGCCAACGCGCTCTCCAATGCGCTCAAGCGGCTGGAACCCAACCTGCTCACGATCGGGATCGGCGTGCAGTTCGCGCGAAAGGGGCACGCCGGTGCCCGGACGATTCACCTGAGCCTGGTGGAGAAGGCGGCGGACCCACCGTCCGCATCGTCAGCACCGTCGGCAGCGGCGCAAGCAGGCGTGCAGCGCGGCCACAACGCTAACGATCCCGCTTACGATGGCGCACAGGGGATTGTCAGCAGTATCCAGGGGATCGTCAGCAGCGGCGGCGAACGCAGGCGTGAAATCGAGCCGGCTGACGGTGCTGACGACGCTGACGATCGTTCCGCCGACTCTTCGAATTACGCTGCCCCCGCGAGGGATGAACCGCAGGCGGCCGACACCGCCGACTCGGCCTGCCCGCACGGAGTCGTCGTCGCACCGGGCGCTGTCTGCTACCTCTGCGACTTGCGTTGGTGCGCCGATTGCGGCGAGTCAACGGGCAGTGTGCTGCGTGTGGTCTGTCCGGTACGCTGCCGGCCGCGCCGGGTTGCCGCCAATGCACGTGAGGCGCTGGCAGCATAGCGATGGGGAGGACACATCCTGAACGGCATCACGTTCTGAACCGGCCAAGACAGCAACCCGCGCACCGGCTTGAAGCCAGTGCACGGATGGACGAGCCGTTGGGGCAGATCGGGCGCAGGGCAAGGAAGCCGGCCGCGGGCGGGAAGATGACGCAGTGGGACGCGCTTAGGGCGTCATGAGTGAGAGAGGCGGTGAAGACCATGAACGAAGGTGCGCTGACAAACGAGGACAAACTGCGCCTGCGCTGGGACAAAGAGGACTGCGCGGCCGTGCTCCGCATCGAGGGCATGGGCTACAAGCAGATCGCCCGCGAGCTGCACTACTGCGACGCTTCCGGAGCCCGCAAAGCGGTCAAGCGGTCGCTGGCACGCCACCCGTCCGATGAGGTCGAGGAGCGGCGGCAGATCATGGCCGCGCGCATCGATCGGCTGATCGGCGTGCTCTGGCCGGAGGCGATGAAGGGCAAGCTGTTCAGCATCGACCGTATCATCAGCCTCATGCACCGGGAAGCCGATCTCTTTGGCCTGGACGGTGCGAAGACGGTCAATGTCAAGGAAGAGCTGTACACCATCGCCCGGCGAGAAGCCGATAAGTATGGTCTGTCCGAGGCCGAGGCCCTCGCCATCGCCGAGGAGGTGCTGAAGGACCACCGGCGGCGTGGCTGAACCACAAGGTCGATGGGGCACCGCGTGTCGCGCAGCAGGTGACCCAACACCACAATCTCGGCACGGACGAAGTGATCACGCACGCCGCGAAGCCGCAGCGAGGCCGCCAGCGGAGGGAAGCAACGTCCGATAGGGTGCTATGCCGCCCAATCGGCCGCAAACAGCTCCGCTTGTTGCAGCACCCCGGTAATCGCCTCGGGCTGGGCATCGGGTGGGTAGCGGTGGTGGCGCAGCACCCGCCGCACTAGCGCCCGCAAGGCCGCTCGCGCGTCCTCCCGCACCGTCCAGTCTACGGTGACGTTCGCCCGCACCTTCGCCACCAGCTCGCGTGCAATCGCGGCCAGCGTGGCATCGCCCATGACATCGACCGCGCTCGCGCTCAGCCGCAGCGCGTCATAGAAGGCGAGCTCATCCTCGCGCAGCCCGAGTTGCTCGCCGCGCCGCTGCGCATGCTCCAGCTCCTTCGCAAGCTGGATGAGCTGCTCAATCACCTGGGCCGTCTCGATCGAGCGGTTCTGGTATGCGAGCACGGCCCGTTGCAGCAGCTCCCCGAACGACCGCGCCTGCACGGCGTTCTTCGCCGAGCGGGTCTTGATCTCATCGTTGAGCAGCTTGCGCAGGACTTCTACCGCAAGGTTCTTCTGCGGCAGCGCCTGCACTTCGGCGAGGAACTGGTCGGAGAGGATAGAGAGGTCGGGCTTCGCAAGCCCCGCGGCGGCGAAGATGTCCACCACGCCCTCCGGCGCGATCGCCTGGGAGATGAGCTGGCGGATGGCGTGGTCTAGCTCGTCCGGCGCCCGCTGCGTGCGGATCGACTCTTTGCCCAGCACCGCCTGCACCGCCTGGTAGAAGCGCAGGTCGTCGATCATCGCCATCGCTTCGTCGGCCGGTACGGCGAGGGCGAAGGCTTTGGACAGCTCCGAGACGGCGACAAGATACCGGCGCTTGCCGTCGGCCTGGGCGAGGATGTGCTCCTGCGCCGCGGGCAAGACAGCGAGCTTCTCCGCGGCCGTGCCGGCTTTGAACGGCGAGGCGTCGAAGCCGTGGAAGAAGGCGGCGACGATCTCGACCTTCTCCTGCGTCACCGCGACGGCCTCGCGTTGGTCCACGGTGGGCTGGCCGGCGCCCCCGCCCGCCGTGTACTGCGCCAGCGCCCGCTTGAGCTGGTCGGCGAAGCCCAGGTAGTCCACCACGAGCCCGCCCGGCTTGTCGCGGAAGACGCGGTTGACGCGGGCGATCGCCTGCATCAGCCCGTGGCCGCGCATCGGCTTGTCCACGTACATCGTGTGCAGCGCCGGCACGTCGAAGCCGGTGAGCCACATATCGCGCACGATCACGAGCTGCAACGGGTCGTCCGGGTCCTTGAAGCGCCGCGCCAGCGCCTCGCGCGCCGGCTTGTTGCGGATGTGCGGCTGCCAGGTGAGCGGATCCGGCGCCGAGCCGGTCATCACCAGCTTGATCGCGCCGGCCGCGTCGTCGTCGCTGTGCCAGGCGGGGCGCAGGCGGATGATCGCCTCGTACAGCTCGACGCAGATGCGGCGGCTCATGCCGACAATGAGGCCCTTGCCCAGCAGCGCCTGCTGCCGCCGCTCGAAATGCGCCACCAGGTCCTCGGCCACCAGCTCCAGCCGCCGCCCGGCGCCGACCACGGCCTCCAGCGCCGCCCACTTCGTCTTCAGCCGCTCGCGCTGCGTCTCCTCCTCGCCCTCGGTCAGCTCCTCGAACTCCGCGTCGAGGTGCGGCTGCTCCTCCTCGGGCAGCGCCAGTTTGGCAAGGCGGCTCTCGTAGTAGATCGGTACGGTGGTGTGGTCGTCGATGGCGCGCTGGATGTCGTAGACGCTGATGTAGTCGCCGAAGACGGCGCGGGTGCTGCGGTCCTCAAGGTCAATCGGCGTGCCGGTGAAGCCGATGAACGTCGCGTTGGGCAGGGCGTCGCGCAGGTGGCGGGCGTAGCCGTCGACGAAGTCGTACTGGCTGCGGTGCGCCTCATCGGCGATCACGACGATGTTGCGCCGGTCGGAGAGCAGCGGGAAGCGGTCGCCGCGCTCCTCCGGCGAGAACTTCTGGATCGTGGTGAAGACGACTCCGCCGGACGCGACGCGGAGGAGTTGCCGGAGGTGCGCGCGGTCGGTGGCCTGCACCGGGTCCTGGCGCAGCAGTTCGGCGCAGCGGGCAAACGTCCCGTAGAGCTGGTCGTCCAAGTCGTTGCGGTCGGTGATCACCACGAGCGTGGGGTTCTGCAGCGCCGGGTGCAGCACGAGCTGGCCGGCGTAGAAGAGCATCGAGAGGCTCTTGCCGGAGCCCTGCGTATGCCAGACCACGCCGGCGCGGCGGTCGCCGTCCACGTGGCTGGCCTGAACCGTGGCCTCCACCGCGCGGCGCACGGCGTGGAACTGATGGTAGGCGGCGAGGATCTTGCGGAGCTGCGGGCCGTCCTGCTCGAAGACGATGAAGCTGCGCAGGTAGTCGAGGAAGCGCCGCGGTTCGAACAGCCCCTCGATCAGCACCTGCAAGCGCGGCATCTGCGCCGGGGCCAGCTCCTCGCCTGCGATCGTCTTCCAGGGCACGAACCATTCCCAGTCTGCCGTCAGCGAGCCGGCCCGCGCCTCGATGCCGTCGGAGATGACCAGCGCCTCGTTCTGGAGAAAGAGCGTGGGGATCTCCTGTTTGTAGGTTTGGAGCTGGTTGAAGGCGGCGCCGATCGTGGCCTGCTCGTCGGTGGGGTCCTTCAGCTCGATCACGGCGAGCGGCAGGCCGTTGACGAAGACGACGAGGTCGGGCCGGCGGTTGTGGCCGTCCTCGATCACGGTGAACTGATTGACCACGAGCCAGTCGTTGGCGGCGGGGTCCTCGAAATCGATCAGGCGCAGATTGACCCCGCGCACACGGCCCGCCGCGTCGCGGACCTCGACGCCGACGCCGTCCACCAGCCGGCGGTGGCAGCGCTGGTTGTCGGCCACGATCGAGGGCGACTCACGGCGCAGCAGCCGGCGATGGGCCTCCTCGCGCGCCTCGGCCGAAGCCCAGGGGTTGAGCCGGGCGATGGCGGCGCGCAGCCGCGCCGGCAGCACCGCCTCGCCGTATGAGTTGCGCTCGGCACGCTCGGCGCCGGGCGCAATCTCCGGCCCATGCAGCACCGTGTAGCTCAGCGCCGCAAACCAGCCAAGGGCAGCCTCTTCGACGGTGGACTCGGTGAACGTTACGGACATCGGCTGTTGGCCGATCTTGCTCTATCAACGCCGCGTTGCCTACCTGAACGGCGGCAGATCCGACGGCAGCCCGACTCGCATAAAGAAGCGAGCAAAGGCTTGCGAATAGTGCTCAAGGTATGGCGAGCGCAGCCGCCAGCGGCTTCCCAAGCGGGCGGTATGGTTAATGAGATAGCCAACCGGTAGGCTGTAGATCTGGTGGAAGTCCGCGACCTGAGCTTTGCGGTTGTCGTCCGGTTCATCCGGCGATGCCAACAGATACAGTCCTTCAATCTGGCCCTTGCGCACCTGCTCCCAGCGTCCCTTTCGCTTGAACGCCTCATTTTCCCGTTCGTAGTCAGCGATCGTGAAAATCGGACAGGTTGCAACCAGCGGCGCCTTGTCGTTCTCCAGATCACAGCTCTGAGTGATGATGATTAGGTCGAAGACTGCTCCACCAAAAGTGTAGTCCCCTTCGTCATCCAGCAGAGGTGGCTCGTAATCGGGCGGCATTATGGGGACGATACAGTCGGGCAGCAGATCCCCTTGAGCCAAGCCCGGTCCACCGATGCGCTCCCACCATGGCTGGATCATCAGTCGATATCGTCGTCATCAAAGACGAACGGCATCGGGCGGCCGCGTTCCGGGCGGCGCATCCTGACCCTCATGGTAAAGAATCGCTTCGGTGGCATTGGCCGATAGTCAAAGTCGTCGATTTCGTCTGCCAGTTCGCCCCACGCCTCGGCGGGCTCGGCTAGTTGAGCCTGTGCCTGGTCGATCCGCGCCGCCAATTCGCGGCCGTCCACGCTCTGCGGAGCCGCACTGTCATCGGACTGGAGCGGCCGCTGAATGACAGGCCAGCCGACCAGTGAGCGCTTTTCTAATAATGCAGGCATCAGGTCATTACCTCATTTCTTGTCCGATCGGTGATCGACGCCTCGAACCCTACGTACATCAGGTCGTGCAGTTCCTCGATCATCTGCCAGAGCTGTGCCTCGTCCGGTGTGCTCTGGAGTGGGCGCATAAGTTCCAGATCGAGCAGCACTGAGGTCACGTTCGGCCGCGGAGGCGACACAATTGCTTCGTTCAAAATGAGCATCGTGCCTGCATTGTCCTGTGGCATCTGCAACTGCATCAGATACCCCGTCAGCCCATGCGGCAAATCAGGCGACACCTCCGGCACGGTGCGCAGGTACTCCTTCAAGTCTCGGATCGTCTCGGGCAGGTCAAGACGGTTCACGTAGCGGAGAGCGATCCTTGTGACGGTTATCGGATGCAGCCGCTCGCGGTAGACCGTCCAGAGCCGGTGCGCCTCCTGGCGAAAGTCGGGCCACTGGCTGTAGGGCGCCAGTCGATGGAAGGTAAAGCCGTCCAACCGTGCCTGGAAAATCTGTCGTTCGTCCTCGCTCGTGAAGGTGTACCCGACTGGCGTTGAGAGCGCTTCAGCCGCGACCTGAGCCCCCACCGTAAAGCGGCCGTGCATCTGCATGCGCGAGTTGAGAGCCGGGTATCTGTGCTCTTCGCCTTCCTGCAAGGCCGCCAGGGCATCGAGTGGCGTATCAGCGGGCAACTCGACCCGCAGGTCGAGCAACGCCTCTCGAATCGGCGGCCGCGGATATCGCCTTTTATCGACCATCGAGTTCAGTATATCCTGCTTGCTATCGCCCGACTCGGCCGGTCGCCGCTGTGTTGATTGCAGACAATGGAATGGACCTCATGCCGGCCAACGACGCTCGCGTCGCCTCATTCGCCGCTGCATTGTCAGGTTGGTGGCCTCATGATGGCCTCCTGCCCGCAGCGGTCGAGGCTGGCGGCATTCCGACGAGCCCGGCGGCCTCGCCCACTCGCAACTCGCCCGACAGCAGCTTCGGTAGCAGCGCGTCGCGGACGGCCGCGAGCGTGGCTGACTCGCTTGCGTTCGAATCACCCAGCTCAAGGATTGGCTCGGTGTGGAACCCGTATCGGCCAAGCAGCGGACTGTTGGTCGGGGGTAGCACCAGTTCGTACTGAGGCAATGCCTTGCTACTCATATGCAGGACGGTAGTACCGTTCGCATACGCTCTCGCATGGTCACGGAACTCCGGCGGAACCTGTCAACCTTGTTGAGACCACCCGTTGGGAAAATTAGCGGAGGATTCACTCTGGCATCGTCGTCACCTCCTCAGGCAGCGGGAACGGCGGATTGATCCAGGCAGCCGT
>Ga0209166_10000425_pt1 | contig 47630 bp, 38 predicted proteins | sample Coa_R1_3_FD_187151 | JGI IMG/M metagenome (GOLD analysis project Ga0209166, IMG submission 187151) | Surface soil microbial communities from Centralia Pennsylvania, which are recovering from an underground coalmine fire - Coalmine... | ecosystem: Environmental > Terrestrial > Soil >...
CGGGCTGGAGCGGTAAGGCGGGGTGGGGTTGCCATCCCGGCACTACTTCCATCGCCCGTTCCGCGCTAATCTGATGGCCGTTCGGACCTTAGGACGGGCCGTCGGGGTCTGATCGCGGCGCTCGGCCTGGCCGATGCCCGCGGTTCGGACCGCAAACCCAAAACAGCCCGTTTCGATCTCGCGCCACCCTGTGGAGGCGTGAGGGAAACGACGATGCATGGCGGCAGGCTGCCCGGAAACGGGCCGGCCTTGCCCGCCGTTTGCATGTGCGGATCCAAGGGCGATCCGTGTCAAGCGATCGGCGTGAAGCCGGAAGTAGAGGTGTCAAGATGGTTGAGAAAGTTACCTTCGCGGGGCGCATTCTGATGCTGGGTTTCGGCAGCGTCGGCCAATGCACGCTGCCGGTGCTTCCCCGCCATTTCGATATCCCGGCGTCGCGGATCTCGGTGATCGATGCCGACGACCATGTCCGGCAATTCGCGCCGTTCGAGGCGATGGGCATGCATTATCTCCAGGTCCGGCTGACCCCGGGCAATCTCGAAGGCGTGCTCGCCCAGCACGCCGGCCCCGGCGATCTCATCATCAACCTCACGGCCGGCGTCGACGCGATCTCGATCATGAACTGGTGCCAGCGCCGGGGCGTGCTCTATGTCGACACCTCTCTCGAACCCTGGGCCGAGCTCTACGAGGACACGACCCTGCCGGCGTGGCAGCGGACCCACTACGAGAGCCACGAGACCATCCGCGCCCATGCCAGGAGCGAATGGCGGCCGGACGGCCCGACCTGCGTGGTGACCCACGGGGCCAACCCCGGCATGGTCAATCACTTCGTCAAAGAAGCGCTGCTGACCATCGCGCGCCGCACGGGCAAGGCCCCGAGGACGACGCCCCGGACCCGCGAGGAATGGGCGGCGCTGGCCCAGGCGACCGGGACGAAGGTCATCCACATCGCCGAACGCGACACCCAGCGCTCCTCGATCCCCAAGCAGCCCGACGAGTTCGTCAATACCTGGAGCGTGCTGGGCTATTGGGGTGAAGCCTATTATCCGGCCGAGCTCGGTTGGGGCAGCCACGAGAAGATGCTGCCGCCCAAGGGCCAGCATTTCACCCATGGGCCGGGCAATTGCATCTATATGCTGCAGCCCGGTGGCCAGACGCTGGTGCGCTCGTGGGTGCCCGACGGCGGACCGATCTACGGGTTCGTCATCTCCCATTCCGAGAGCGTCACGCTCAGCGATTATTTCACTGTCTACGACAAGGGCCGCCCGGTCTATCGACCGACCGTGCATTACGCCTATCACCCGACGACCGACGCGATCGTCTCGCTGCGCGAGCTCATGATGCGCGACTGGACCGCGCCCGAGCGCGAGCGGATCCTGCAGGACGACATCGTCGACGGCATCGACGAACTGGGCGTGTTGCTGATGGGCCACGATCTGGGCGCCTTCTGGTATGGCTCCCAGCTGTCGATCCATGAGGCGCGCGAGATCATTCCGGGCCAGAACGCAACGGCGGTGCAGGTCGTGGCCGGTGTCATCTCGGCCGCGGTCTGGGCGGTCAAGAACCCGCGCCGCGGCTATTGCGAGCCGGAGAGCCTGCCGCACGACGAAATCCTGGAGATCGCCCGGCCCTATCTGGGGCCCATGGTCGGAGTCGAGACCGACTGGACGCCGCTCAAGGACCGGTCGCGGATGTTCCCGGAGCCCTGGCTCGACCGCAACGATCCCTGGCAATTCTCGAACTTCCTGCTGCGCACCGCATGAAAAAGGCCGCCAACCCTTGAGGGATGGCGGCCTTTCCCGGTCCGGTGCGTGCTGAATTGATCAGGCGCCGTTGGCGGCGATCTTCTGGCGTAGCGTGTTGATGAGCGCATCGACGCCGGCAGCACCGCCGCCGCCACGCTCGACGACCGAGCTGAACTCGGCGCGCTGGGTCACCGTCATGCTCAGATTCTCGGCGACGACGTCGCGGATCTTATATCCGGTGCCCTGTTTCGTGATCTTCCAGACGATGTTGATCGGCGGGCCGCCATTGGGCCGGATGATCTGCGAGGCGACCGATGCGCCCTCCGGCGTCGCCTGGCTGCCGGCGACCGTGAACTTCTCGCCGGAATATTGGCTGAACCGGTTGGCATAGACCGCGACGACATAGGTGCCGAACAGCTTCAGATATTCCTGCTGCTGGGCCGGGGACGCGACGTTCCAGTAGCGGCCGAGCACGAAGCGGCCGATCTCGGCGACGTCAAAACCCTCGGTGAAGAGCTTGCTGAACGCGGCCTCGCGCGCCTTCATGCCCATATCCTTGTTCTGAAGGATCTGGATCGCCTGGTCGCCCAGGTTCTGGATGAAGGCTGCGGGCTCGTCGGCGGCACGCGCCGGCGCGGCGGTGAGCGCCGCCAGCAGCAACGCGCCCACGGCAAGAGAGCGGGAGATGAGCTTCCACATCGTCAGTTAGCCTTCGCGGCCCCGTTGGCGGCAGGCGCCGACGGGGTCGTCTCTGAAGCGGTCGGGCTGGCCGCGGGAGTGGACCCGAGATCATAGGAAACGGATTGCGGCTGGGCCGGATTGGCCGGCGACTTCGCCGCCTCGATGTTGGCGTTGCGGTTCTGCCAATAGAGGCTGCGCACCGTCGCGTAGAAATCGAGCGAGCTGCGCTTCAGTTCGTCGATATCCTCGATATGATCGGCGCGCTCGCTGACCAGGCCCACGCCCAGGCGGACGTAGTTGCCTTCGTTCATGTCGTGCGCGCGAAGCTCGACCGTGACCGGATCGAGGTAGCTTTCGATACCGTAGGCGATGCCGTCGCGCGGGTTCGACGAATTCAGCAGCGGCAGGACCAGGTAGGGGCCGGAGCCCACGCCCCAAACGGCGAGCGTCATGCCGAAATCGGCATCGTGATAGGGGATCTTGGTGGCGGTGCCGACATCCATGATGCCGCCAAGGCCTAAGACCGTGTTCATGGTGAAGCGCGCGAAGGTCTGGCCGAAGCGCTCCGGATTCCCCTCGAGCAGGTCGTTCGCCATGATCAGCGGACCCTTGAGGTTGCGGAGCACGTTGGAGATGCCCGTCCGGATCGGCGTCGGCAGCACCCAGCGATAGCCCTCGGCCACGGGCTCGAAGAAGTACTTATCGAGCGTCATGTTCGCGTCGAAAATGACGCGATTGACGTTCTCGTAGGGATCGTTGGCATCGTCTCCCGCATCGGACGCTCCGGAAGGTGCAGACGCACAGGACGCGAGCAGCAGCGCGCTGAGCATGAGCGCGGTCGACGGGGCGGAAAATAGCCGGCGGGAAACCATGATCGAGGCTCGCTCTCGGATTTCGGGGAGAAAAGGATCGGACCTGCCTGTCCCGGATAGGGCCGGGACAATAAAATGTGCTTTCGCGTTCCGCGGCCGAGCCGGCGCGGTACCGGACGGCACCGCAGCTCATATGGGTCATATCACACGGGCAATCAATTGCCACGGCACTGCAGCATAGTGAACGGCGAAGGCCCGGACTCAGCTATGAAATTTCAGTAAGGCGTGGCTTCGCTGCACATTTTCCGTTGATGCAATATAAAGACATGTTTATATAGACCTATTCGAATTGAGCGTGCATTGCGCGAGGATGCGGGCGGTGGATGAGCTTCTGACTGGGCTGAGGGCGGTCGCAGAGCCGACGCGGCTTCGGCTCCTGGCCCTCTGTTCAGAGAACGAGCTGACGGTGACCGAGCTCACGACGATCCTCGGGCAGAGCCAGCCGCGCGTCTCGCGCCATTTGAAGCTGCTGTGCGAGGGCGGGCTGCTCGAGCGTTTTCGTGAGGGCAACTGGGTCTTCTACCGGCTGGCGCGCCTGGGCGGGCGCGGGCTCGCCGAGCGGCTGGCGTCGCTGCTGCCGGCCGACGATCCGATCATTGTCAGGGACCGCGAACGCCTGGGCGAAATCGAGCGCGAGCGCGAGCGTGCGGCCTCGGCCTATTTCGCGCAGAACGCCCATCAATGGGGTGCGATCCGCAGCCTGCACGTCGACGAGCGCGATGTCGAGGCGGCGCTGGCCCATTGCCTCGACGACAGATCGGTTCGCGACCTGCTCGACATCGGCACCGGAACCGGGCGGATGCTCGAGCTGTTCGCGCCGCGGGTCGAAAGTGCCGTCGGGCTTGACCGATCGCGCGACATGCTGGCCGTCGCCCGGGTCAATCTCGAGCGCGCCATGCTGCGCAACTGCACGGTGCGCCTTGGCGACATGTATGCGCTGCCGTTCACCACGCCGTCGTTCGACCTGGTGATCCTGCATCAGGTGCTGCATTTTGCCGAGCGCCCGGCCGAGGCGGTCGCCGAGGCGGCCCGGGTGCTGCGCCCGGGCGGGCGGTTGCTGATCGTCGATTTCGCGCCGCACCAGCTCGAGGCCCTGCGCGAGGATCACGCCCATCGCCGGCTGGGCTTTGCCGATGCCGAGGTGCGGGAATGGTCGGCCAAGGTCGGGCTGACGCCGCTGGCGCCGACCCATCTGCCCGGCGATCCGCTGACCGTCGCGATCTGGGCGGCGGAACGCCGCGCCGTGGGAGCGGGCGCGGTCTTGGCCGGCGAGATGGCGGTTGGAGAGGGTGCTTTGGCGCCGCAGAAAATTTTGGGAGAGGCTTATCCATGACGAAAGCATCGTCGGCGCCGGTCAGCGTCTCGTTCGAGTTCTTCCCGCCCAAGACGGCCGAGATGGAGCAGAAGCTCTGGCAGGTCATTGAGCGGCTGGCCCCGCTCGGCCCCCGGTTCGTCTCCGTCACCTATGGCGCCGGCGGTTCGACCCGGGAGCGCACCCATGCGATGGTCCGGCGCATCCGCCGGGAGACGATGCTGGAGCCCGCGGCGCACCTGACCTGCGTCGGGGCGAGCCGCGACGAGATCGACGACATCGTGCGCGATTATTGGGCGACCGGCATCCGCCATCTGGTGGCGCTGCGCGGTGATGCCCCGGCGGGGACCGGCCCCTATGTGCCCCATCCCGGCGGCTATGCCTATGCGGCCGACCTGGTCGCGGGCATCCGCCGGATTGCCGACTTCGAGATCTCGGTCGCTGCCTATCCCGAGACCCATCCCCAGGCGGCGAGTGCGGCGGCGGATATCGACAATCTGAAGCGCAAGATCGATGCCGGCGCCACGCGCGCGATCACGCAATATTTCTTCGAAGCCGAGGTTTTTCTGAGCTTCCGCGAGCGGGCGGCCAAGGCGGGCATCGCCGTGCCGATCGTTCCGGGCATCATGCCGGTCACGAATTTCGCCCAGATGGTCAGGTTCTCCGCCGGTTGCGGCGCGACGGTGCCGGCGTCGCTGGCCCGGACCTTCGACGGGCTCGACCAGGATCCGGAGACTCGCCGGATGGTCGCGACATCGGTTGCGATCGATCTGGTCCGCCAGCTTCAGGCCGAGGGCGTCTCGGACTTCCATTTCTACACGTCGAACCGGTCGGAGCTGCCGGTCGCCATCTGCCATATGCTGGGTGTTCGCGCGCCGCAGCCGGCCGCCACGCCCATTCCCGCCCTTGCCGTTTAGCATCAGACTTTAGGACGTTTCCCAATGGCCCATTTCCTCGACGTGCTGTCCGACCGCCTATTGCTGTGCGACGGCGGCATGGGCACCCGCGTCCAGGCGACCGAGCTCGATGTCGATCGCGACTATCTCGGCCACGAGAATTGCACCGATATCCTGTGCGAAAGCCGGCCGGACCTGGTCCGACAGATCCACATCGGCTATCTCGAAGCCGGCGCCGACATGGTCGAGACCAATTCGTTCGGTTCCTCGCCGCTGACGCTCGGCGAGTTCGGGCTGCAGGACAAGGCCTATGAATTGAGCCGGCGCGCCGGCGAGCTGGCGCGCGAGGCGGTCGACAGCTTCGCCGACGGGCGGACGCGCTTCGTGCTGGGCTCGGTCGGGCCGGGCACCCGCCTGCCGACCCTGGGCCATGTCGATTACCAGACGCTCGAAGACGGGCTCGCCATCCAGGCCTCGGGCCTGATCGACGGCTCGGTCGACGCGATCCTGATCGAGACCTGCCAGGATCCGCTGCAGATCAAGGCCGCGGTCAATGGCGCCAAGCGCGCGCGCCTCAAGGCCGGCACCGATACGCCGATCCTGGTCCAGGTGACGATCGAGACGACCGGCACCCTGCTGGTCGGCGCCGACATCGCCGCCGCGGCGACCGTGATCCACGCGCTCGATGTGCCGCTCATCGGCCTTAATTGCGCGACCGGCCCGCAGGAGATGGCGGAGCATGTCAAATGGATCGGCGAGAATTGGCCGGGTTTCATTTCCGTGCTGCCGAATGCGGGCCTGCCGGAACTGGTTGATGGCAAGGCCTTCTATCCGCTGACCCCGCAGGAGCTCAGCCAGTGGCTGGAGCGCTTCATCCGCGAGGACGGCATCAACATGATCGGCGGCTGCTGCGGCACCGACGTGCCGCACATCCAGGCGCTCGACCAGATGCTGCGCCGGGTCGGCGGCGACAGGCATCGCCCGACGCCGGTCAAGCGCAAGTCCTTCTGGGTCCCGGGCGTCGCCTCGCTCTATGGCCAGGTGCCGTTCCGCCAGGAGAACGCCTATCTCTCGATCGGCGAGCGCTGCAACGCCAACGGCTCAAAGAAATTCCGCCTGCTGCAGGATGCCGGCGACTGGGACGGCTGCGTCGAGGTCGGGCGCGAGCAGGTCAAGGAAGGCTCGCACACGCTCGACGTCTGCACCGCCTTCGTCGGACGCGACGAGGTCGCCGACATGACCGAGGTCGTGAGCCGCATGCGCGGTTCGGTCTCGGCGCCGCTGGTCATCGATTCGACCGAGCTGCCGGTGCTCGAGGCCGCCCTCAAGCTCTACGGCGGCAAGCCGATCATCAACTCGATCAATTTCGAGGACGGCGAGACCCCGGCCGAAAAGCGCATGGCGCTCGCCCGCCGCTTCGGCACGGCCGTCATCGCGCTGACGATCGACGAGGTCGGCATGGCCAAGAATGCCGACGAGAAGCTGCGCATCGCGAAAAGGCTCTACGAGTTCGCCTGCGTCAAGCATGGGCTGCCGCCGGCGGACCTGATGTTCGATCCGCTGACCTTCACGATCGCGACCGGCAACGAGGATGACCGCAGGCTCGGGCTCGAGACGCTCGATGCGATCGAGCGCATCGCCAAGGAAATGCCGGAATGCCAGATCATCCTCGGCCTTTCCAACATCTCCTTCGGCCTCAACCCGGCGGCGCGCCACGTGCTGAACTCGGTCTATCTCGATCATGCCCTGAAGCGCGGCCTGACCGGTGCCATCGTGCATGTGTCGAAGATCATGCCGCTGCACAAGATTCCGGAGGAGGAGGTCCGCGTCGCCGAGGACCTGATCTTCGACCGGCGGCGCGAGGGCTATGATCCGCTCCAGGCCTTCCTGGCGCTGTTCGAAAACCGCACCGCCGCCAAGACCGAGAAGAAGAGCCGGCCGGAAACGGTCGAGGAACGGCTCAAGCTGCGCATCGTCGATGGCGACCGCATCGGCCTCGATGTCGACCTGACAGAGGCTATGCGCACTTATTCACCGATCGACATCATCAACACGCTGCTGCTCGACGGCATGAAGGTGGTCGGCGAGCTGTTCGGCGCCGGCAAGATGCAGTTGCCGTTCGTGCTGCAGTCGGCCGAGACCATGAAGGCGGCGGTCGCCTTCCTGGAGCCGCACATGGAGAAGGTCGAGGGCCAGCAGAAGGGCACGATCGTGCTCGCCACCGTGAAGGGCGACGTCCATGACATCGGCAAGAACCTGGTCGACATCATCCTGACCAACAACGGCTACAAGGTCGTCAATCTCGGCATCAAGCAGCCGATTCAGTCGATCCTGCAGGCGGCGATCGATCATAAGGCCGACGCGGTCGGCATGTCCGGCCTGCTGGTCAAATCGACCGTCGTCATGCGCGAGAACCTCGAGGAAATGACGCGCCAGGGGCTCGACGTGCCGGTCGTGCTGGGCGGGGCCGCGCTCACGCGCCGCTACGTCGAGGAGGACTGCACCCAGTCCTACGGCTCAGGCCGGGTCGCCTATGCCGGCGACGCGTTCGACGGCCTGTCGCTCATGGAAAAGGTCGTTGGCGGTCAGTTCGACACTTATCTGAGCGAGGTCAAGGCGAAGCGGGTCGGGCGGCCGGTCAACGATCGGCGCAGGCTCGGCCAGGCCGCCGAGCCGGCAAAGCCGCTGCGGCCGGTCGACGTCGAGGAGATCCGCCTGCGCCGGGCCGAGCTTACGCGCGACACGCCCGTGCCGACGGCGCCGTTCTGGGGCGCCCGCACGATCGCCCGTGCGCCGGTCAAGGCGCTGGTGCCGTTCCTCAACGAGCGGATGCTCTATCAATTCCAATGGGGCTTCCGTAAGGACGGGCGGACGCTCGACGAGTTCAAGGCCTGGGCCCACAAGGAGCTGCGGCCGACGCTGCAGCGCATGCTCGACATCGTGCAGCAGGAGGACATCCTGGTGCCGCAGGCGGCCTACGGCTTCTGGAAATGCGCGGCCGAGGGCAATGACGTCATCCTGTTCGAGGAGGACGGCAAGCGCGAGATCTCGCGGTTCAGCTTCCCGCGGCAGGCCAAGGACGGCGGGCTCTGCATCTCGGACTTCTTCCGCGACGTTGCCGATCCGGAACGGGACGTGATCGGGCTGCAGGTCGTGACCATGGGCGAGCGCGCCTCGACCGTGGCGCGCGACTGGTTCGCCCAAAACCGTTACCAGGATTATCTCTATCTGCACGGCCTGTCGGTCGAGATGGCCGAGGCGATGGCGGAATATGTCCATAAGCGCATCCGCGCCGAGTTGGGTCTCTCCGCCGACGAGCCGCGCGATCTCGACGCCATGCTGAGCCAGCAATACCGCGGCTCACGCTATTCCTTCGGCTATCCGGCCTGCCCGAACGTCGGCGACCAGAAGGTCATCCTCGATCTGCTGAAGGCGCATGAGATCGGCCTCACGCTTACGGACGAGGACCAGCTCGATCCCGAACAATCGACCAGCGCCATCGTGCTGCATCATCCGCAGGCGAAATATTTCTCGGTCTGAGTACGGGCCTGCGAGGCAACAATAAAAAAAGGCGGTGGTCCTGGGAGCCACCGCCTGTTTCGTCCATACCGTGTCTGTTAGTTGCCGAGCGTATTCCGGCCCGCGCTGGACGAGTGCAGGGCGGAATCTATAGCGCCGCCGCTTGCCGACGAGACGCTGGAGCTGGTCGCGGCGCCCTTGATATGGCCGCCGGTCGAGAGAGCGTAGTTATCCGCCTCGGACTTCGAAAAATCCTTGCCGTAGGGTGAGTCGCACGCGGCAAGGGTCAAGGCGGCCAAGCCGAGCAAAATCATAACGCGCATAGAAACGGGTCCTCGAATGACATTTGGGATCGGATTCCACCCGAAAATTTTTCCGGAAAATGCCATAGCGAGATGCGGGAAACCAGTAATTTTCGCCATGATGTATAGGCGATATACGATCTAGCCGATCATTTCTGCGTGATGACACGCCACATTATGACCCTCGACCGGCCGCAGCTCCGGTCGCTCGGCGCTGCAACGGTCAGTTGCGTATGGGCAGCGCTTGTGGAAGGCGCAGCCGCTCGGCGGATTGAGCGGCGAGGGCAGCTCGCCCTTGATCGCGACGGCGGTCTGCCGGTGCGCAGGATCGACCGACGGCGTCGCCGCCAGCAGGATGCGCGTATAGGGATGGCGCGGGCGCGAAAAGATCGTTTCCTTCGGGCCCTGCTCGGCCGGCCGGCCCAGATACATGACCAGGACCTCGTCGGCGATATGGCGCACGACCGACAGATCGTGGCTGATGAAAAGGTAGGCGAGCCGGAACTCCTCCTGCAGGTCCATCATCAGGTTCAGGACCTGGGCCTGGATCGATACGTCGAGCGCCGAGACCGGCTCGTCGGCCACGACCACGCGCGGCCGCAGCATCAGGGCGCGGGCGATCGCGATGCGCTGGCGCTGGCCGCCCGAGAACATGTGCGGATAGCGCCCGTAATGGTCCTGGCGCAGGCCGACCTTGGCCATCATCTGCCGCGCCGCCTCCTGGCGCGCGGCGGCGTCGCCGCGGCGGTTGATGACCAGCGGCTCCTCCAGGATCGAGCCCACGGTCTTGCGCGGATTGAGCGAGCCATAGGGGTTCTGGAACACCATCTGGACCGACAGGCGCAATTCGCGCAGCGCCGCGGCACCGACGCCCATGGTCGGCTTGCCGTCGATCCACAGTTCGCCCTCGGTCGGCAGTTCCAAGAGGGTCGCGACGCGGGCGAGCGTGGACTTGCCGCAGCCGGATTCGCCGACGACGGCGAGCGTCTTGCCTTCGTTGAGCGTGAAGGACACGCCGTCCACCGCCTTGACCAGCGCCCGCTTGGCCCACAGGCCGCCGCCGATTTCGTAATGGCGCCGGACGTCGCGCGCCTCCATCAACGGCTGGGTCATCGGGCCGCCTCCTTGCCGGAGGGATTGCCGGGATAGTCGTTGGTCGGCCGCCCCGCCGCATCGAGCGGGAAATGGCAGCGCGCGCGGCCGCCAGCACTGCCGGCCAGCCCCGGCTGCTCGGCAATGCAGGCCTCGACCTGGAAGCGGCAGCGTGGGTTGAACAGGCAGCCCTCCGGGCGGTCGTCGATGCCGGGCACGACGCCCGGAATGGTCGGCAGGCGGCGCTTGCCGATCGCACGCTCGGGCAGCGCGTCGAGCAGGGCCGCGGTATAGGGGTGGCGCGGCGCCGCGAACAGGTAGTCGGTCGGCTGCTCCTCGACCAGTTGGCCGGCATACATGACCTGGACCCGCTTGGCGGTTTCGGCGACAACGCCCATGTCGTGGGTGATCAGGATCAGCCCCATGCCGGTCTCGCGTTGCAGCGAGACCAGGAGATCCAGGATCTGCTTCTGGATGGTGACGTCGAGCGCCGTTGTCGGCTCGTCGGCGATCAGCAGGCGCGGGTTGCAGGCGATGGCCATGGCGATCATCACGCGCTGGTTCATGCCGCCCGAGAGCTGGTGCGGAAAGGACTTGAGCCGCGTCTCCGGTGCCGGGATGCCGACCTGGTGCAACAGCTCGATCACCCGGTCGCGCACCTTGTTCTTCGGCACGACGCCGTGGGTCACCAGGGCTTCGCCGATCTGCCAGCCGACCGGGAAACAGGGGTTGAGCGAGGACATCGGCTCCTGGAACACCATCGCGATGTCCTTGCCGATGAGCCGGCGCCGGTCGCGCGCCGAGATGCCGAGCAGGTCGATGTCGCCGAACTTCAGAACGTCGGCCGTGACCCGGCCCGGGTAGCCGATCAGCCCCATGAGCGCCAGCATCGACACGCTCTTGCCGGAGCCGGACTCGCCGACGACGCACAGGATCTCGCCCGGATCGAGCGACATGTCGAGCCGGTCGACCGCGCGGAACAGCCCGCGCGAGGTCGCGAATTCGACGGTGAGGTTGCGGATTTCGAGACGGGACATCAGCGTTTCAGCTTGGGATCGAGGGCATCACGCAACCCGTCGCCGAACAGATTGAAGGCGAGCACCGTGATGAGGATGGCGAGGCCCGGGAATGTCAGCATCCACCAGGCCCGCTGATAATATTGAAGGGCACCCGCCAGCATCGTGCCCCATTCCGGTGTCGGTGGCTGGGCGCCCAGGCCCAGGAAGCTGAGTGCCGCTTCGTCCAGGATCGCGCTCGAGAAGCCGAGCGTCGCCTGCACGATCAGCGGGGCGACACAGTTCGGCAGCACCGTAATCAGCATCAGGCGCAGCGTGCTGGCGCCGGCACAGCGGGTCGCCGTCACATAGTCGCGCGCCAGCTCCGAGAGCGCAGCGGCGCGCACCAGGCGCGTGTAGTGGGGCAGCGTCACGATCGACACGGCGAACATCGCGTTCAACAGGCTCGGATGCCCGAGGATCGCCACGATGACCACGGCCAGCACCAGGCTCGGGAACACCAGCAGCACGTCCATCAGCCGCATCAGCGCGATGTCGACGACACCGCCGGCGAAGGCGGCCGACAGGCCGAGCAGCGTGCCGACCGCGAGCGACAGGGTCACGACCACGGCGCCGATGATCAGCGACAGGCGCGCGCCGTGGATCAGCCGGGACAGGATGTCCCGGCCGAGATCGTCGGTGCCGAGCGGGAAGCTGGCATTGCCGCCCTCGACCCAGGCGGGCGGGGTCAGGAACGAGTCGCGGAACTGCTCGATCGGCGAATGGGGTGCCACGACCTCGGCGAGCACCGCGACCACGATCAGCACGACCATGATCGTGAGGCCGACGATGGCGCCGCGATTCTCGGCGAAGGACCGCCAGAAGGCGGCGAAGCGGCCGGGCGGCGGGCGCAAGGCCCCGCGGGCGGCGGTGTCGATCGTCGCCATCAGCGTCGGATCCTGGGATTGAGAAAGCCGTAGGTGAGGTCGACGCCGAAATTCACCAGCATGACCAGGCTGGCAACCAGCAGCACGCCGCCCTGCAGCACCGGATAGTCGCGCCGCTGCACCGATTCCACCAGCCAATGGCCGACGCCGGGCCAGGAGAAGATGGTCTCGGTCAGGATGGCGCCGCCCAGCAGCGTGCCGACCTGCAGGCCGATGACGGTCACGACCGGGATGAGCGCGTTCCGGAGCGCATGGATCAGCACGACCCGCAGCGTGCCCAGGCCCTTGGCCCGCGCGGTGCGGATGTAATCCTCGTTCAGCACCTCGAGCATGGTGGAGCGGGTCATGCGCGCGACCGTGGCGAGCGGGATGGTGCCCAGCACGATCGCCGGCAGGATCAGGTGGCTGATCGCCGACAGCACCGCGCCGTCATCGTCGGAGAACCAGGAATCGATCAGCATGAAGCCGGTGACCGGCTCGATGTAGAAGGCGTCGGCGATCCGGCCCGAGACCGGGGTCCAGCCGAGCCCGACCGAGAAGATCAGGATCATCATCAGGCCCCACCACGGGATCGGCATGGAGGCGCCGGTCACCGACAGGCCCATCAGGCCATAGTCGAAGGGCGAGCCGCGCCGCACGGCCGCGATCACGCCGAGCGGCAATCCCACCAGCACCGCGAACAGGATCGCGCAGACCGACAGCTCGACGGTCGCCGGGAACAGCTCGGTGAATTCGTGCCAGACCGGCTGCTTGGTGACGACGGAGATGCCGAGGTCGCCCGATATGACCTGCTCCTCATAGTCGAGGAACTGCTTCCAGAGCGGCTGATCGAGACCGGCCTCGTGGCGAAGCTCCGCCAGGCGCTCGGGCGCGATGCCGCGCTCGCCGAAGCGCACCTCGATCGGATCGCCCGGCACCAGCCGGATCAGGGCAAAGGTCAGCAGCGTCACGCCGATGAAGGTCGGAATGATCAGGCTGACCCGTCGGAGGATGAATTGGAGCAAGGCGTCCCGCTCGAAAAGGGATTCCAGGAAACCGTGAGCGCGACCAGCCCAGCGTCACTGCTGGGCTGGTCGCCTTCTCGTTCAGAATGCTTGGGGCGATATCCGGCCACGGATGACCGGATATCGCCCCGGGATCGTTACTTCAGGTCGACCTGGTCGAACTGATGCTTGCCGAACGGGCTCATGACATAGCCGGTCACGTTCGCACGCATCGGCATGAACACCACCGAATGCGCGATCAGGAAGAACGGCGCGTCTTCATGCATGATCACCTGGGCCTGCAGGTAAAGCTTCTTGCGCTCGGCCTGGTCGTTGAGCGTCGCGGCCTTGTTGATCAGGTCGTCGAACTGCTGGTTGCACCATTTGGACGCGCTGCCGCCGCCGGGACGGGCCGCGGCACAGCTCGACAGCGGCACGAAGAAATTGTCCGGATCGCCGTTGTCGCCGGTCCAGCCGAGCTCCGCCGCCTGATGCTCGCCCTGCTGGACGCGCTTGCGGTACTCGCCCCATTCGTAGCTGACGACGTTCGCCTTGACGCCGACCTTGGCGAGGTCGGCCTGCATCAGCTCGGCGATCCGCTTCGCGTCGGGATTATACGGACGCTGCACGGGCATGGCCCAGAGGTCGGTCTCGAAGCCGTTCGGATAGCCGGCGTCGGCCAGCAGCTTCTTCGCCGCTTCCGGGTCGTACTTGAAGTCCTGGACGTCGTTGTTATAGGCCCAGAGCGTCGGCGGGATCAGGTTCTTGGCCGGCTGGCCGGCGCCCTGATAGACCGCGTCGAGGATCGCCTTCTTATCGATCGCCTCGTTCACGGCGATGCGCACGCGCTTGTCGTCGAACGGCTTCTTCTGGGTATTGAAGGCCAGGTAGCCGATGTTGAGGCCCGGCTGCTCCTGGAGCTGCAGGGTCTTGTCGGCCTTGATCGACGGCAGGTCGGCGACGTTCGGGAACGAGCTGATCTGGCATTCATTCGCGCGCAGCTTCGCCAGGCGCACGGCCGGATCCTTGTTGATCGAGAACACGAGGCTGTCGACCTTGGCCTTCTGGCCCCAATAGTCCTTGAACGCGGCGTAGATGATCCGCGAGTCCTTGTCGTAGTGCTTGAACTCGAACGGGCCGGTGCCGATCGGCGCCTGGTCGATCAGTTCCGGCTTGCCCTTCTTCAGGAGCGCGTCGGCATATTCCTTCGACTGGATGGACATGAAGTCCATTGCCATGTCGGCGAGGAACGGCGCGTTCGGACCGGTCAGCGTCACCTTGATCGTCAGCGGATCGACCTTCTCGACCGACTTCAAGAGCTTCGGGAAGCTCATGTCGTTGAAATAGTCGTAGCTGCCGCCCGACACCTTGTGGAAGGCGTTGTCGTCCTTCCATTGCCGCTCGAACGAGAAGATCACGTCGTCGGCGTTGAACTCGCGCGTCGGCTTGAAGTCGGCGTTGGAGTGCCACTTCACGCCCTTCCGGAGATGGAAGGTATAGACGGTGCCGTCGGCCGACACGTCCCACTTCTCCGCCAGCCCCGGCTCGATCTCGGTAGTGCCGCGCTTGAACTCGACCAGCTTGCCATAGACCGGCAGGTTGGCGTCGAACGTGGTGCCGGTCGTGTTGAGCTGCGGGTTGAAATTCTCTGGTGAGCCTTCGGAGCAATAGACCAGCGTCTTGGCTTCGGCCGCGCCGACCGCCCCCATGAATCCGAATGCCGCCAGCGCACAGGCTGCGGCCATGGCCTTGTAGGTCATCCTAACGTGATCTCCTCTGTCGGTTTATACCGAGGCGTCCTGGCGATGATGTCCCCCCGACATTCGCCGTCGCTTCTCTCTCTTGGAGGGTGCATTAGACCACCTTTGCACCCGCTGTCAAACCGCGCCACGGCCGGGCGCGGAGGCGGGGCTGACCGGCGAAGTGTCGCGTGCCGCGCAATTTTCCATCCTTGCCATTCCGGCCGGCCGGGCATCCGGCGTATAGTCGCGCGCACCATGGATTTTCCGACACCCTTCGCCGCCCATGCCGAGACGGTCCGACCCGAGTGGATCGACTACAACGGCCATATGAACGTCGCCTATTACGTGCTGGTGTTCGACCATGCCACCGACGCGCTGTTCGAGGCGCTGGGCCTGGGTGCCGCCTATCGGCAATCGACCGGCTTCTCGCAGTTCGCGGTCGAGCAGCACATCCTCTACGAGCGCGAGGTGGCACAGGGCGACCTGCTGCGGATCGAAAGCCGGATCCTCGGCGTCGACGACAAGCGCCTGCATTTCGGCCATGAGATGTTCCATGCCGGCGAAGGCTGGCGCGCCGCCACGACCGCGCTGATGGGGGTGCATATCGATCTCGGCGCCCGCCGGTCCTGCCCGTTTCCGGCCGATCGGCGCGCGGTGCTCGATGCCGCCGCCGCGGCGCATGCGCGGCTGCCGGCGGCACCGTGGGCCGGCCGGCGGATCGCGCTTGCGCCGCGTCAGCGCTAGGACCGGCGGACCATGCCACACGCTTCCTCCGCCGCCTCGGCCGGCTTCATCGCGACGCGCCGGCGCTGGCTCGGCCTGCGCTGGAAACTGCTGCAGCGCGCGCTGCAGCACAGCGCATTCCGCGACGACGAACTGGCCTTCCTTGGCATCGCCGCCCTGGTCGGCGTGGTGGCGTCGCTGGGCGTCGTGCTCTTGCGCCTTGCCGTGACGATGATCCACACGGCGACCTTCGGCATCCCGCTCGACGAACATCTGAGCGTCGGCGGCGTCGACGATTGGCGGCTGGTGCTGATCGTGCCGGCCGTCGGCGGGCTGCTGCTCGGCGGCACGGCCTGGGCGATCCGCCGCTGGCGTCCCCACGACATCGTCGATGCGATCGAGGCGAACGCGCTCTACGGCGGCCGCATGTCGCTGCGCGACAGCCTCAACCTGGCGCTCCTGAGCGTGCTGTCCTCCGGCGTCGGCGCCTCGGTCGGGCTCGAGGCCGCCTATACCCAGCTCGGCTCCGGCCTCGGCTCCAGGCTGGCGGCGATGCTGAAGCTTCGCCGCGACGACCGGCGCATGCTCGTCGGCTGCGGGGCCGCCGCCGCGATCGCTGCTGCGTTCAACGCCCCCTTGACCGGCGCCTTCTATGCCTTCGAGCTCATTCTCGGCAGCTACACGCTCTCGGGCCTGGCGCCGGTGACGATCGCGGCGCTGACCGGCACCTTCACCGCGCGCTGGGTGTTCGGCGCCGACCCGGTGTTCACCGCCAGCCATTCGGTCCGCATCGGCGGCTGGGACTATGCCGCCTTCCTGGCGCTGGGCGTGCTGTCGGCCGGGCTCGGCATCGTCGTCATGCGCGGGGTGACCGCAACCGAGGGCTGGTTCCGCCGCCGGTCGGTTCCGCTCTGGCTTCGCCCCGCGCTCGGCGCCATTCCGGTCGGCTTGGTGGCGCTAGTCTGGCCGCAGGTGCTGGGCAGCGGCCATGGCGGCATCGAGCTCGACCTGCATGTCGCACTCGCCCTGCCGTTCATGATCGGGCTGGTGTTGGCCAAGATCGCGGCGTCGGCGATCTCGATCGGCGCCGGCTTCCGCGGCGGCCTGTTCAGCTCGGCGCTGTTCATCGGCAGCCTGATGGGCGGCGCCATCGCCATGCTGATCGACCGGCTGATCCCGTCGGCGGTGCTCGACCCGCTGGCATATTCGCTTGTCGGCATGGGCACGGTCGGTGCCGCGATCGTCGGCGCGCCGACCGCCATGATCCTTCTGGTGCTGGAGACGACCGGCGACTTCTCGGCGACGGTCGGCGTCACGGTCGGCGTGGTCGCGGCCTCGGTCGCGGTCCGGCACTGGTTCGGCTATTCGTTCGCGACCTGGCGCTTCCACCTGCGCGGCCTCAAGATCCGCAGCCCCGAGGACGTCGGCTGGTTCGACGAGATCAAGGTCGGCCGGCTGATGCGCGGCGACCCCAAGACCGTGCCGGTCGAGATCACGCTGGCAGCACTCCGCCGCGCCTATCCGCTCGGCAGCACCAAGCAGGTCTTCGCCGTCGCCGACGGCAAGCTCGCCGGCATGATCGACCTCTCGGAGGTGCACGGTCCGGACATCGAGGGCGATCCAGCGACCATCACCGCCCAGGGGCTGGTGCACGAGGCGCCGTTCCTGCTGCCGGGCGACGGCGTGCGCCAGGCGCTCGCCCGCTTCAGCGAGGCGCGGCTCGAGACGCTGCCGGTCGTGGCCGATCCCGACGGGCTGCAGATCATCGGCTACCTGACCGAGGCCTACGCGCTGCGCCGCTATACCCAGGAGCTGGAGCGCCGGCGCGGCGAGGCGGGCGGCGACTCGGGCCTGTTCTCCCAGGCGACGCCGCCCAAGGCGTGAAGTCGGCGCCCGGCTAATCCTCGCCGGGGTGGGCCTCGAGCGGCAGGATCGGCGCGTGCGCCGGCGCCAACCGGCCGCGCGCCGACAGCCGGCCGAGCCGGGCCAGGGCCAGATGGACGACGGGCGTGGTGTAGAGCGTCAGGAACTGCGAGATCAGCAGGCCGCCGACGATGGCGATGCCGAGCGGCCGGCGCAGCTCGAACCCGGTGCCGGATCCCAGCGCCAGCGGCAGGGCGCCGATGAGGGCCGCGAGTGTCGTCATCATGATGGGCCGGAAGCGCACGCGCGCCGCCTCGAAGATCGCGTCCTCGGCGCCCATGCCCTGCTCGCGCTCCGCCTGCAGTGCGAAGTCGATCATCATGATCGCGTTCTTCTTGACGATGCCGATCAAGAGGATGATGCCGATGACCGCGATCACGCTGAGATCGAAGCCCATCAGCCGCAGCATCACGAGCGCGCCGAGGCCGGCCGACGGCAGGGACGACAGGATGGTCAGCGGGTGCACGAGGCTCTGGTAGAGGATGCCCAGCACGATATAGACGACCAGGATCGCGGCGCCAATCAGCCAGGGTTGCGAGGCGAGCGAGCGCTCGAACTCGCCGGCGTTGCCGTCGAACGAGGTCTGCAGGGTCTGCGGCTTGCCGACCCGGTTCTCCATCTGATGGATGGCCTCGACCGCATCGCCGAGCGCCACGCCGGGGGCGGTCGAGAAATTGACGATGGCGGACGGCAGTTGCCCGCGGTGCCGGATGACGAGCGGCGCGCTGCCGGTGTCGATATGGCTGACGGCGCTCAACGGCACCAGCGCGCCGCTGTCCGACGTCACGTAGAGCGTCTCGAGCGATCGCTCGTCGAGGCGGAAATCCCGGTCGGCCTGGATGATGACGTAGCTCTGGTAGGAATCGCCGTAGACCTCGACCACCTTGCGCTGGCCGAAGGCGTCATAAAGCGTGTTGTCGATCGCCTGGACATGCACGCCCAGGCGCGCCGCCGTCGGCCGATCGATGATCAGCTTCACCGTCGGCGTGCGCCGCCCGCTGTCGGACGTGACGTCGCGCAGCTGCGGCAGCTGCTTCAGCGCCTCGGTCAGCACCGGCGCCCATTGGTCGAGCTCGGTCGCCGACGGGTCGGTCAGCTGATAGGCATAGTCGCCGGTCGTGGGGGTGGCGCCGACGATGATCTCGCTCTGCGCCCGGACGGACGTCACGACGCCGGCCACCGCCGCGGCCGACCGGCGCAGGCGGGCGACGACCTCCTGGGTGCTCGGCCGCTCTTCGGCCGGCTTCAGGATGACCCAGGACTGCGCGTTGGTGGCGGAGTTGAAATAGGTCCAGACCATTTCCACTGCCGGGTCCGCGCGCACGATCGCGTCGATCTGCCGGGCGAGCGCGGTCATGTTCGCCGGCGCCGTATCGGGGGCGGCGTCCATGATGACGTCGATCCGGCCGTTGTCCTGCTGCGGAAAGAAGCCCTTGGGGATGGTGTAGAACAGCCAGCCCGTGACCAGCACGGTGCCGAAGAACAGCATCAGCATCGGGCCGCTGTGGTGGAGCGCCCAGGCCAGGCTCGTCTCGTAGCCGCGGGTCAGGCGGGTGACCGCGCGCTCGCAGGCCGCGACGAACGCGTTCTGCCGGCCGGGCCGATGCGGGCGGACGAAGCGCGCGCACATGGCCGGGGTCAGGGTCAGGGAGACCATCGCCGAGATCAGGATCGCGGCGCTGACCGCGACGCCGAACTCGCGGAACAGCCGGCCGACGAAGCCGCCCATGAACAGGATCGGAATGAAGACCGCGACCAGCGACAGGGTCATGGAGGCGATGGTGAAGGCGACCTGGCGGGTGCCGCGGATCGTCGCCACCAGCGGCGTCTCACCGGCCTCGACATGGCGCGACACGTTCTCGATCACGACGATCGCGTCGTCGACCACGAAGCCGACCGCGACGATGAGCGCCATCAGCGACAGGTTGTCGAGCGAGTAGCGGCAGGCGAACAGCACCATGAAGGTGCCGAGGATCGACAGCGGGATCGTGATGCCGGGGATCACGGTCGCGGCCAGGTTGCGCAGGAAGATGAAGATGACCAGCACGACCAGGCCGGTCGTGAGCAGCAGGGTAAACTGCACCTCGCTCACGGCCGAGCGGATGATGCCGGCCCGGTCGCCCAGCACTTCAAGCGAGATGCCGGGCGGCAAGGCCGCGGCGATCCGGGGCAGGGCCGCGCGGATCGCGTCGACCGTGCGGACGATATTGGCGCCGGCGGTCTTCTTGAAGCCCAGCGCGTGGCCGGGCTTGCCGTTCAGCAGCGAGAGCGAAAGCTCGTCCTCCGGCCCGTCCTCGACCGTCGCGACGTCGCGGAGATACACCGCGGCATTGTTGCGATAGGCGACGACCAGGTCGCGGAACTCCTCGAGGTCCTTGAGCTGGTCGTTGGTGTCGACCTGGGCGGTGGCGACGCCATTGTCAAAATTGCCCTTGGGGCGGTTCTGGCTCGCCTGCTGCAGCGCCTGGCGCACGTCCTCCATGGTCAGCTGGCGGCCGGCGAGCGCCGTCGGGTTGACCCGCACGCGGATCGCGGTGTTGAGGTCCTCCTGGTTCTGGCCGCGTCGGACGCCGGGGATGAGCGAGGCCCGGCGCGAGACGATGACATCGGTGTAGCGTCCGACCTCGGTCAGCGGCAGCGTGTCGGAGGTGAGGCCGACATAGAGCACCGAATAGTCGCTGGGGTTGCCCTTGTAGGTATAGGGCGGGTTCGGCAGGTCGGCCGGCAGGTCGCCCGACGCCTGCTCGATATTGTGCTGGACGTCGGCGAAGGCGACGTTGATGTCGGTCTCGAGCGACATCTCGATCCGGATGGAGGTGTGGCCCTGCGTGTTGGTCGAGACGAGCTGGCGGATGCCCTCGGTGTAGATCAGTTGCTGCTCGAGCGGGGTCGCGACGTTGGAGGCCATCACCTCGGGGCTGGCGCCGGGCCACGACACCTCGACCTGGATGGTCGGATAGTCGACGTCGGGCAGGGCGGCGATCGGCAGCATGACCCAGGCGGCGAAGCCGAACACCAGCAGGCCCAGGATGGCCAGCAGGGCCGCGACCGGCCGGGTGACGAAATACTCGATCATGACCCGTTCGCCTGGGGCTGCGGGTCGACCAGGCGGCCCTCGGCAAGGCCCTCCTGCCGCTCGACCACGACCCGCTCGCCCGGCTTGATGCCGTCCAGGATGGTGATGAGGTCATGGGCCTTCTCGGCCGTCTTGACCGGCCGGACATGCACCCGGTTCTCGCCGTCGACGACATAGGCGACCGGCCCCGACGGGCCCGGGCGGACGCAGGACATCGGGATTGCCAGCGCATCGTGGTGGACGCGCAGCACCAGGCGCGCGTTGACGAACTGGCCGGGCCAGAGCTGGCGGTCGTCATTGTCGAAGACGGCCTTGAGCGCGATCGTGCCGGTCGTGCGGTCGATGGCATTACCGATCAGCTTCAACTGGCCGCGGGCGAGGATGCGCTGGTCGTCCGCCGCGCGTGCCTCGACCGCGAGGGTCGCGGCTGCGGCCTCATGCTGAATGTCGGGCAACTGCTCCTGCGGTACGGTGAAGCTGACCGAGATCGGCTGGATCTGGCTCAGGTCGACCAGCGCCGTGTCGTCGGCCGTGTGGATGACGTTGCCGGTATCGACCAGCCGCTTGCCGACCCGGCCGGCGATCGGCGCGCGGATCGTCGCATAGTCGAGCTGCAGCTTGGCGCTGGCGATGGCCGCCTCGTCGGCCTTGACCGAGGCCGCGAGCTGGTCGGTCGCGGCCTTCTGCGTGTCGTAGGCCTGCTGCGAGGCGAAGCTGTGCTGCAGCAGGCTCGCCTGGCGGACCAACTGCGCCTGGGCGGCGATCAGTTGCGCCTGGTCCTTGGCCCGGTTCGCCTCGGCCAGCTCGACCTGGTGGGCAAAGGGGCGCGGATCGATGGTGTAGAGCGGGTCGCCCGCCTTCACCATCTGGCCCTCCTCGAAATGCACGGCCACGATCTGGCCGTCGACCAGGCTCCGCACCGTCACCTGCTGAAACGGCTCGACCGTCCCAGTGCCGCGGACATAGACCGGCATGTCACGCAGGGCGGCAGCGGCGACGGTGACCTTGAGTGCCACCGGCCCGCTCGAGGCCGATGCCGCGACCGGCAGGGCACGGCCGGCGTCCAGCCACAGGAAACCGCCGACGCAGGAGAGGATGACGAGGCCCGAAACGACGAGCGGCACTCTCCTGCCCATGGAACCCGACCCCGTGACTTGTGCGCAAACTTGCCGCAGCTCTCGTGGTCGGCCGCGGAGGCCGCTACCTTAGAGTTGCCTCTCTTTCGGCACAATCCCAAGCATGACCGGGTCGGATAAGATTTTGTTTCAGCGAGAAGATTCCGCTTCGCCGGCCAACCGTTCCAGGTCCCCGCCGTCGATCCGATAGGGCAGCCAGTCGCTCCGGTGCTGGATGCCGAGCCTTTCGTAGAAGCCGCGCGCCGGATTCCAGTCGAGGACCGAGAGATCGAGCCGCTGGGCGCCGTGGCGCAGCGCGACCTGGGCCATGTCGACGATCAGCCGCCGGCCGAGGCCATGGCCGCGCGCGGCCTCGGCGACATAGAGGTCTTCCAGATAGATCCCGGCGCGGCCGAGCCAAGTCGAATAGCTGAAGAACCACAGCGCGAAGCCCGCGACCCGCCCATCGAGCTCGGCGACCCGGCAGCCGAATCGCTTCTCCGGCCCGAAACCGTCGCGCAGCAGGTCGGCCTCCGTCGCGATGACGGCATCGGGCTGGCGCTCGAAGATCGCCAGTTCCTTGATCAGCGCGAGGATGGTCGGGACGTCTGCGGGAACGGCGTCGCGCAGCAGGATCTTGGTCATGGTCGCTCCGGCTATCAGGGATCGAGCAGCGCGCCGGTCCGGGTCGGCAGCGGCTTCGACCCGGCGACCTTGCCGATCGCCTGGCCGGGGCGGACCAGCCGCTCGATCTTGCGGGCGAAGAACAGCCCGTCGGCGATGGTCTTGACCGGCGTGCGGACGGCGGCCGGATCCTCGGCCAGCGGGTCGATGATCTCGGCCACGATCTGGCCGGCGTGGACCTGCTCGCCGAGTTCGACCTTGTAGACGACCATGCCGCCGACCGGCGCCCGGAGCGCATCGACGCCCGCCAGCGGCGTGCCGTCGCAGAGCGCCGCGGGCAGGGGGCCGGGGTCGCCCGCGACCAGGCCGCGGCGCTGCAGGAAGCGCAGCAGCGCCGCCGCATCCTGGGCGCCCAGCTCGTCGGACACGTCGCCCTGGCCGCGGAACTCGACCGTGCCGGCGAGGCACGCGTCGGGAATCGGCGCCGCGTCGCCCAGCCGGCGGCGTAGCTCCGCCCAGAGATTGCTGAAGGTTTCGTCGAACGGCGTGCCGCCCGAATCGGCGGCGAGCAGGGTTGCGACGCTGCCGAGATCGGCCGAGAGATCCGCCCCGTCCGGCCAGCGCGCCTCGCCCAGATAGAGATGCAGCAGCGCGTCATTGTCGCAATGCAGATCGAGCACGTAATCCGCGTCGACCGCCTCGCGCATCAGGATATGGCGCAGGCTGGCGAGTTCGGTCACCGGCTGCTGTTCGTCGAGCAGCGCCACCAGGGTGGCGCGGATCGCCCGCACGTTCCGCTCGCCGTCGGGCCCGAGCCGGCCGGCGAGCCGGTCGGCCGCAATGGCGGCCAGGTCGGGGAAGGAACGGTTGAAATTCTCGCCCGAGGCCAGGTCGTAGCGGCCGAGATGGCTGCCGTCGATGATCTGGGCGAGCCCGATCGGGTTGGCGACCGGCACCAGCACGATCTCGCCAAGGATCTCGCCCGCCGCCTCGGCGGCATCGAGCAGGCGGGCCAGGTGATGGGCCGCCATCATGCCCGGCAGCTCGTCGGCATGCAGCGATGCCTGCAGATAGGCCTTGGGCGTGGCGCCGGGCTGGCCATAGCGCAGGATCTTCACATGCCGGTGCGTGCCGGGGCTGGAGGATTTCAGGCGTTTGATCTCGACCGACTTCATGGGCTTGGGCCTCAGTTCACGGCGTCCGCTACCGGCAGCCAGGGCATGATGCCGGTGATGTACAGCCAGAACACGCCGACCGCCATGGACGCGAGCGTGATCGGGATGCCGGCGCGGGCGAATTCGTTGGCGCGCAGCTTCACGCCGCGCTCAGCCGCGCGCTCGACGATGATCAGGTTCGACAGGCTGCCGACCAGCAGCAGGTTGCCGGCGAGCGAGGACAAGAGCGCCAGGCCGTAGAGCGCGCCTGGCGGCGGGTCGAGCCAGACCTGCAGCAGCAGCACTGCCGAGGGCACGTTGCCGATCGTGTTCGACAGGAACAAGGTCAAGGGCGCCAGGATGACCAGGCTGTCCGGCAGCAGATGGACCGATTGCAGCCCGTCGACCAGCAGGCCGGGGAGCGCCGTGCTGCCGAGCGCGCCGGTCACGCCGAACAGGCAGGCGAATAGCAGCAAGAGCGGCCAGTCGATCGCGGCGATCATCGCGCTCGAGGTGAATTTGCGATTGAGCAGCAGGACGGCCGCGACCGAGAGTGCGAACACGTCGCGCGGCAGGTCGGTCAGGAACAGGGCCAGCAGGACGACGACGGCGGCGATGCCCTTGTTGGTCTGGTTCCGGTCGTGGGGCCGGATCGGCATGGGCGGCGGGGCCGGCTCGGCGAAGCCGTCGCTCGGCAGCTCGAGCTTGCCGCGCCACAGGAACGCAACCACCAGGAACACGATCCCCAGGCTGATGATCGCCGGCACGCCGCAGGCCCAGAGATACGTCGGCAGGTGCAGATTGCCGAGCTGCCCGACCAGGATGGTCTGCGGCGCACCGATGATTGTCGCGGCCGAGCCGGCATTGTCGGCGGCGATCATGGCGATGAGATAGGGCCGGGGATCGAGCCCGCGCGCCCGCACCGCGTCGACCAGCAGCGGCGTCATGCAATAGACCAGCATGTCGTTGGCGAGGAAGGCCGACAGGCCGCCGCAGGCCGCGACGGTCAGGCCCAGGATCCTAAGCGGGCTGCCCGGCGCCCGGCCGATGCGTTCGATCACCGAGTCGCAAAAGCCCGACGCGATGAACTGGGCCGAGATGATCATGATCGCGAACAGCAGGACCAGCGTCGGCATGTCGATGCGCGCGCCGACCTCGTCGAGCGTCAGCGCCTCGGTGCCGAGCAGGGCGATCAGGCCGAGGAGCGCGATGCCGGTCCGGTCGACCCGGAGCCACGGCAGCCGTCCGGCCGCCATGCCGCCATAGGTCAGCAGAAAAATAAGGTAGATCTTGGCGGCAGTCATCGCGATCCGGGCCCGGATTTCTCGATCGGCAAAGGAAGCAGTCGGGCGTCGCGACCGAGGCGACCCGACGGGGAATGCAACTTGCTGAGAGGGTGGCCGAACTTGCGGGCGAGCGGAAGGCGCTAAACGGTCCCGGCACTGCCGCATAGGCGACCTGATCCCGGATCGTGGCACTTTGAACACGGGTTGCCTGCCGGTAAGGTGCCGTCCATGTCCCTCATGTCAGACCGTCCCGGCGAGCCCGCCTATCTCGCCAACCTCAATCCGCCGCAGCGTCAGGCCGTCGAGACGCTGGACGGCCCCGTGCTGGTGCTGGCCGGCGCCGGCACCGGCAAGACCCGGGTGCTGACCACGCGGCTCGGCCATATCCTGATGACCGGGCGGGCCTATCCGAGCCAGGTGCTGGCCGTCACCTTCACCAACAAGGCGGCGCGCGAGATGCGCGAGCGCCTGGAACGGCTGATCGGCGCCGACAGCGAGACCATGTGGCTGGGCACGTTCCACGCGCTCGCCGCCCGCATCCTGCGGCGCCATGCCGAGGCGGTCGGCCTGAAGTCGAACTTCACCATCCTCGACACCGACGACCAACTCCGGCTGGTGAAGCAGCTGCTGGCGGCCGAGGGCATCGACGACAGGCGCTCGCCGGCGCGCGCGGTGCTTGCCGTCATCGAGCGCTGGAAGGACCGCGGCTTGACGCCGGACAAGGTCGATGGCGAGGAGGCGGGCGATCTGGCCGACGGCCGCCTGGTGGCGATCTATCGCCAGTACCAGGAGCGGCTGCGCGTGCTGAACGCGACCGACTTCGGCGACCTGCTGCTGCACAACCTGACCATCTTCCTGGAGCAGCCGGCGATCCTGGCCGACTACCAGCGCAAGTTCCGCTATCTGCTGGTCGACGAGTACCAGGACACCAACGTCGCGCAATATCTGTGGCTACGGCTCTTGGCCCAGTCCCACCGCAACATCTGCTGCGTCGGCGACGACGATCAGTCGATCTACGGCTGGCGCGGCGCCGAGGTCGGCAACATCCTGCGTTTCGAGGCGGATTTCCCGGGCGCCGTCATCATCCGGCTCGAGCAGAACTACCGCTCGACGCCCGAGATCCTGGCCGCCGCCGGGCATCTGATCGCGCACAACAGCGGCCGGCTCGGCAAGACGCTGTGGACCGCGGGCGAGGCGGGCGAGCGGGTGCGCGTCAAGGGCATGTGGGACGGCGAGGAGGAGGCGCGCTGGGTCGCCGAGGAGATCGAGGCCGAGCAGCGCCGCGGCACTCGCCTCGCCGAGATCGCGATCCTGGTCCGCGCCAGCTTCCAGATGCGCGAGTTCGAGGAACGCTTCATCACGACCGGCATCCCCTATCGGGTGATCGGCGGTCCGCGTTTCTACGAGCGGCAGGAAATCCGCGACGCGCTCGCCTACCTGCGCCTGATCTACCAGCCCGACGACGATCTGGCGTTCGAGCGCATCGTCAACGTGCCGCGCCGGGGCATCGGCAACGCGACGATGCAGGTCCTGCACGCGCTCGGCCGCAGCACCGGCGTGTCGCTGATGGAGGCGTCGCGCCGCGTGATCGAGACCGACGAGCTGAAGCCGGCCGCGCGCAAGGCGGTGGCGCTGCTGGTGCGCGACTTCGACCGCTGGCGGCGCGAGGCCGACCGCATCCTGCACACCGAGCTCGCCCAGATCGTGCTGGACGAATCCGGCTATACCGCCATGTGGCAGGCGGACAAGACGCCGGAGGCGCCGGGCCGGCTCGAGAACCTCAAGGAACTGATCGTCGGCATGGCCGAGTTCGAGACGCTCGCCGGCTTCCTCGAACATGTCAGCCTGGTCATGGAAAACGCCTCGGACACCGCCGGCGACCTGGTCAGCCTGATGACGCTGCACGCCGCCAAGGGGCTGGAATTCGGCCATGTCTTCCTGCCCGGCTGGGAGGAGGGCCTGTTCCCGCACCAGCGCGCGCTCGACGAGAGCGGCCAGGCCGGGCTCGAGGAGGAACGGCGGCTCGCCTATGTCGGCCTCACCCGGGCCAAGCTGCGCGCCAACGTCTCCTATGCCGCCAACCGGCGCATCCATGGCCAATGGCAGAGCGCCTTGCCCTCGCGCTTCGTCGAGGAACTGCCGCAAGACCAGATCGAGGCCGAGAGTGCCACCGGCATGTTCGGCATGCGCGCGCCGGCGGGCCGCGGCGCGTTCGACGACATCGCGACCTCGAGCTTCGGCGGCTATCGCCGGATCGCCCGTCCCTTGGATGGCGGCGGCCCGCGCGAGGGCGGCCAGATTCGCGCGGTCGGCGGGTTCCATGCGGGCGACCGCGTGTTTCACCAGAAATTCGGCACCGGCACGGTGCGCGAGGTCGAAGAGGCGAAGCTGACGATCGATTTCGACCATGCCGGCGAAAAGCGGGTCATGGACAGCTTCGTCCAGAAGGCCTGAAAGACAGAGGATAGGCTTGCCCATGATTCCCGCATCGACCTGGCCCAAAGGCGGCGCGCCGCTCTGGCGCGTGCTGCTCGAGGCCCCGGACGAATTCTCGGCCGAAAGCTTCGCCCAGGTGCTCGAAGCGCTGGGCGGCGCCATCAGCGCGTTCGAGACCACGCCGCAAGGCCCGTGGAAGGTCGAGAGCTTCGTCCAGGGCAAGCCGGACCTGGCCGAGGTCGAGGGCGGCCTGGCGCTTGTAGCTCTCCAATTCGGCCTGGCGCCGCCCGAGATCACGCTCGAACAGCTGCCCGACGTCGACTGGGTGCGCGAAAATCAGGAGAGCTTTCCGCCGCTCCGGATCGGCCGCTACTTCGTCTATGGCTCGCACATCGCCGAGGCGCCGCCGGCCGGCAGCATCGGCCTCGAAATCGACGCGGCGAGCGCGTTCGGCACCGGCGAGCACGCGACCACCGCCGGCTGCCTCCTGGCGCTGAGCCGGCTCGCCAAGCGCGGCAAGCGGCGGCGCGTGCTCGACATGGGATCGGGTACGGGCATCCTGGCGATCGCCGCGGCCAAGACTTGGGCCGTGCCGGTGCTCGCCTGCGACATCGATCGCAATTCGGTGCGCGTTGCGGCCGAGAACATGGTCGCAAACGGCGTGCAGCATCTGGTGACCAGCCGCGAGAGCGACGGCTATCAGGCCGAAATCGTCCGGGCGCGCGGACCCTATGACCTGATCTTCGCGAATATCCTGGCCCGGCCGCTCGCCAAGATGGCGCCGGATCTCGCGCGGCACCTGGCGCCGGGCGGCATCGCCATCCTGTCGGGGCTGCTCGCCGGTCAGGAAACCTATGTCGCGGCCGCCCATCGCAATGCGGGGCTGACGTTCAAAGGCCGCGTGCCGCGTGCCGGCTGGCACACGCTGGTGTTCGAGAAGGCTCGATAGGGCGGGGGGCACACCATCCAGGCCGGCGCAGGGGCGATCTGGCGGGTCCGATGTCTCGGAGGCGGCAGGTCGCCGGGGCGCCGGCGGATGGCTTGCAGTCTGTCAAAGGAACGCTTGCCGCGCTCCTTGCCTGCTCCTTAGCGGAACAGCTTCGCGATGTCGCGACGGGCGAGGCCCATGTCGGCGAGCAGGCGGTCGTCGAGGCCGGCCAGATGCTCGGTCACGCGGGCGCGTTCGAGGCGCTGTGCCAGATGCTGATAGGCCGTGTACACCAGGTGGAGCGGCCCGCTGGACTGGTTCGGCAGCGAGACGGACAGAGTGGAAGCAGTGCTCATTAGGTCATCCCCCCTTGGGATGAAGGTCGAACCTGTCGGGCCGCAATGCGGCAGACAGGGCGTCGCGTTCGCGGCGCAGGGCGTCGCGGATTACGCGGCGCGCTGTTCGACGCTGTTGTTGGCGGCGACGTGGCCGTTGGCGGTGAAGACGGGACGGGCTTCGACGGCGAGCTCGCTCTTCGGGCTGATGACGAACGGAATGTCGGCGCGACGCAGGCCGATGTCGGCGAGCGAGCGGTCGTCCATCGAATAGAGCTCATTCAGGACCCGCTGACGCTCCTGCCAGGCACGGAAGCCGCGGACGGCCGAGGTAACGAACGTGAACATGGAAGTTCTCCAAGAAAGTATTTGCGACTTCAATTATGTCGCAACGCACAAAATAGGTACGTTACTGGCGGCCGGCAGAGGGTCTACTGCACGCCAGCTCCCGGGTCCGCGCATGACGCAGTGCGAGAAATGGTCAAGAATCAGCCCCCTTGTGCCGCAATCCTGCGGGCTCTAGCCTCTCGACGCCGGCAATCGGGCCGGCATGTCGCAAAGTCTACGGTGCTATGATGCAGAAGAAGGATTGTCGGCTGACCTATCAGGGGGATGCCGTTTTGGCGGGTCTGCTCGCCAAATCGGGCTCCGTTTACACGGTCGCCGAGGTCCGCTCGCTGATTTCGGGCGTATTGGGTTCGGCCGACGCGCGCGATCCGGAAGCCTGGTGCGTGCTGGTCGCGGCCGATCCATCGCCGGCGCTGGTCGCCCAGCTGATGGGGTTGAAGGATCAGATCGCCCATGACGAGGCGCCGGCACCCGTCGATGGCGGCACCTACAAGGCCCGCCTTGCCGCGGTGCGCGCGGGCCTGACGAAGCTCGGCATCGACGGTTTCCTCGTGCCGCGCGCCGACGAATTCCAGAATGAATATGTCCCGGCCGGCAACGAGCGCCTGCATTGGCTGACCGGCTTCAGCGGCTCGGCCGGCACGGCCGTCGTGCTCACCGACCGGGCGGCGATGTTCGTCGATGGCCGCTACACGGTTCAGGTCCGTGCCGAGGTCGACCCGGCGCTCTATGAATATCGGCATCTGGTCACCGAGCCGCCGGAAGAATGGGTCGGCATGGCGCTCAAGGCCGGGCAACGGTTCGGCTATGACCCGTGGCTGCTGACGCCGGCCCAGGTCGACCGCCTGCGCATCGGCGTCGCCAAGGCCGGTGCCGAGCTGGTGCCGGTCGCGTTCAATCCGCTCGATGCCGCCTGGGAGCGCCGCCCGGCGGCCCCGCTCGGCCCGGTCCGCGCCCATGAGCTCGAATTTTCCGGCAAATCCTCGACCGACAAGCGCCGTGAGATCGGCGAGGCGCTGGGCGCCGACAAGCGCGACGCCACGGTGCTGACCATGGCCGACAGCCTGGCCTGGCTGCTCAACATCCGCGGCTCCGACGTGCCGCACACACCGCTGGCGCTCGGTCTCGGGATCCTCGACAAGGACGGCCAGCTCGACCTGTTCATCGACCGGCGCAAGCTGGCGCCCGGCCTCGAATCCCATCTCGGCAACAGTGTCGCGGTCCGCGACATGGCCGAGTTCGGCCCGGCGCTCGATGGCTTGGGCGGCAAGACGGTCCAGGCCGATCCGATGACGGCCGCCGCCTGGGTGTTCGATCGCCTGGACAAGGCCGGTGCCAAGGTGGTGCGCGCCGCCGATCCTTGCAAGCTGCCCAAGGCGGTCAAGAACGCGGTCGAGCTCGACGGTACCCGGCGCGCCCATCGCCGGGATGCGGCCGCCATGGTCCGCTTCCTCGCCTGGCTCGACGCCGAGGCGCCGAAGGGCGGGCTCAAGGAGATGACAGTCTCCGACCAGCTCGAAGCCTTCCGCGCCGAGGGCGACCGGTTCCGCGACCTGTCGTTCCCGTCGATCTCGGCCGCCGGCCCGAACGCTGCCCTGCCGCACTACCGCTCAGGCCCGGCCACGGAACGGGTGCTGGAGCCGGGCACGCTCTATCTGATCGACTCGGGCGCGCAATATCTCGACGGCACGACCGACATCACCCGGACCGTGGCGATCGGCGAACCGACGGCCGAGATGAAGGACCGCTACACCCGCGTGCTCAAGGGCCATATCGCGCTGTCGATGGCGCGATTCCCCAAGGGCACGACCGGCGGCGCGCTCGACGTGCTGGCGCGGCTACCGCTGTGGCAGGCCGGCGTCAATTTCGATCATGGCACGGGCCATGGCGTCGGCAGCTACCTGAGCGTCCATGAGGGCCCGCAGCGCATCGCCGCCTTCGCCGACACCCAGCCGCTCGTGCCGGGCATGATCCTGTCGAACGAGCCCGGCTATTACAAGGAAGGCCATTTCGGCATCCGCATCGAGAACCTGATCGTGGTGGCCAAGCTCGATATCCCGGGTGCCGAGCGCGAGATGTACGGGTTCGAGACCGTCACCTTCTGCCCGATCGACCGCCGGCCGATCGAGATCTCGCTGCTGACCGAGGCCGAGATCGCCTGGCTCGACGCCTATCACGCCAAGACGCGCGAGACGGTGCTGCCGCTCATCGAAGATCCGGCGGCTCGCGCCTGGCTCGAAGCCCAGACTGCGCCGCTGCACGGGTAAGCACGAACGGCCGCCGGGTCAAACCGGCGGCCGTTTTCCTTTTAGCGGCACCGCGTCCCGCCCCGCTCCGGGAAGCGTCTCAGATATTTGTGCATTGCAAAAATTGCTGTTGAAAGTATCAGCGGATCCGCTATCTTTTTCATGTTGCATCGCAACATTTCGGGCGAGATCATAAGCCCTCGAGGGTGGAACGCCGTGTCGTCAGGAGCATGACATGAGCATTTCCTTCAAAGCCGCGCCGACCGTTTCCCTGGCGCCTTCCATCGCATCGACCGGCCGTATCGCCCAGTTCCGCGCCCTGCTCGGCGTGTGGCAGCAGCGGGCCCGCGAGCGCGCCGAGCTGGCGGATTGCGATGACCGCGCGCTCCAGGATATGGGCGTGTCGCGCGCCGTCGCCCTCGCCGAGATCCGCAAGCCGTTCTGGCGCGAATAAGCGCGGCTATCCGGCTGCTGTCCGCACCTTGAGCGGCAGTAGCAGGATGAGCGCGATCGTCGCCAGGATCGCCGCCGCGCCGAAGATCTCGGCCGACGGCATCCGAGTGACGAAGGGTGCCGTGAGCGTCGGTGCCGCCGCCTGGGCGAGCAGCACCGGGACGGCGAGCCAGCCCAGCAGTGCGGCATAGCCGTCCGGTCCGAAGATCGCGAGCGGCAGGGTGCCGCGGTTGATGGTCATGATGCCGTTGCTCATGCCGTAGAGCACGGCGAACAGGCAGGCGGCGACCGCGGGGCCCAGGATGCCGCCGCCGCACAGCAGCAGCAGGATGCCGACCGGGGCCAGGGCCGCCCCCATTGCGGCCCGGCCGATCAGGCCGAACCGCTCGCCCGAGGACCATTCGATCAGCCGCCCCGCGACTTGGCCGGGCCCGATCAGGGCCGACGCGGCGACGGCCTCGCCGGCGCTGAGGCCCATGCCGCCCAGCAGCGGCAGGATCGCCACCGCCAGCGCCGAGGTCACGAACCAGCGGATAGTGAAGAAGCCGCCGAGGCACGCGAGCGTCCGGCGGCGGCTGTGCCCGAGTTGGGCCGTCGGCGGCCGTGCGCTGACCGCAATTGCCCGCGCGCCATGCGGGACCATCAGCAGGAAGATCGGCAGATTGATCGCGAGTTCGGCCGCGGCGTAGACCAGCAGGGTTCCGCGCCAGCCGACCAACTCGACCAGGGCGGCGCCGCTCGGCCAGCCGACGCTGCTGGCGAAGCCGCCCATGAGCGTGACGCCGGTGATCGCCGGGCCGGCCGCGGACCCCAGGATGCCGCCCAGGGTGGCGAAGACGGCATCATAGAGGCCGAGCGCCATGCCGATGCCGGTCACGGTCCAGCCGCCGTACCACAGCGCCGGGCCATGGGCCGCGGCCAGCAGCCCGAGGCCCGCTGCCATGATCAGCGCACCGGCGGCGAGCGGCGTCCGTCCGCCGTGATGGCCGATCCAGCGGCCGACGCGGGGCGCGCAGAAGCCGGCGGCGAGCAGCGCCCAGGAGAAGCCGGCCAGGATCGCAACGCGGCTCATGCCGAGCTCGGCGGCGGCCGGGCCCGCGATTACAGCAGGCATGTAGAAGCTGACCGCCCAGGACACCAGCTGGGTCAGGCCCAGGGCGAAGGTCAGCCGGCGGCCGGCCCGCGGCACATCGCTCATTCGGCGCGCGTCTGCGGCAAGGTCGTATCGCCGCTACCGAGCGCGCGCTGCAGCAGCACGGTATCGAGCCAGCGGCCGTGTTTGAAACCGACCGCGATCAGCGTGCCGACCCGGCGGAAGCCCATTTGCTCATGCAGCCGGATCGACGCCAGATTGTCGCTGTCGCCAACCACGGCGACCATCTGGCGCAGGCCCAGCGCCGTGCATTGCTCGATCAGCGCCGCGAGCAGCCGCCGGCCGAAGCCCAGGCCGATCGCGTCGGGCGCCAGATAGACCGAATTCTCGACCGTGTCGCGATAGGCGGCGCGCGGCCGGTAGGGACCGGCATAGGCATAGCCCCGGATCACCCCAACCTGTTCCAGCACCAGATGCGGCATGCCGCGGCCGACCAGGTCGGCCCGGCGGCGGCTCATCTCGGCCAGATCCGGCGCTTCGGTCTCGAACGAGGCGGTGCCGTGCAGCACGTGATGACGATAGATCGCGGTGACGGCGGCCATATCGGCCTCGCGGCTTGGTCGGATCGCGGCGTCGGGCGCAGGAACAATCATCGGCGGCGGGGCCTCGGGAACAGGATGCTTTCGCTCCGTCCAAACCTGCGCCGATCACGGGTTCGTGAGAAGAAAAACTTTCCAATGCGGCGCATCAGAATTACTTTCTCTTATGCCCGCGCCCAGCCTGCGTCAGCTTCGGATTTTCCTCGCGGCGATCGAGACCGGCAGCGTCACCGCGGCGGCACGGCTGCTGAACGTCACCCAGCCGGCCGCCAGCCAGCAGTTGCGCGAGCTCGAACGGATTCTGGGCGCCCGGCTGCTCGTCCGGGCCGGGGGGCGGGTGGTGCCGACTTCGGCCGGCCAGGCGCTGATCGAGCCGGCCGGCCGCGCCCAGGCGGCGGTCGAGGACGCGATGGCGGCGGTCGCGACCCATCGCGCCGGTGAGACCGGTCGCATCCGGCTCGGCACAGGGGCGACCGCCTGCATCTATCTGCTGCCACCGGTGCTGGCGGCGGTCAAGCGGCGCATGCCCGGCCTCGACGTCATCATCGCGACCGGCAACAGCGAGGACATGCTGGAACGGCTCGAGGCGGGTGACTTCGACATCGCGCTCGCGACCTTGCCGTCGTCCGTCGGCCGCTCGCTCGTCGCCACACGGGTCTTGCAGGACCCGATGGTCGCGCTCGTGCCGCAGGCGCTGGCGCCGGACGAGGTGATCCTGACGCCGGCCGTCCTGGCGGCGCTGCCGCTCATCCTCTACGAGCCCGGCGGCAAGACGCGCAGCGTGATCGACGGCTGGTTCCGCCAGGGCGGCATCCGGCCGCGCCCGATCATGGAGCTGGGCAGCATCGAGGCGATCAAGATGCTGGTCGGCAGCGGCCTCGGCGCCTCGGTCATGCCGCGGCTGGCCCTGCCGGCCGCGGTGCCGGGGACGGCGGCGCGGGCACTGGCGCCGGCGCTCTCGCGCGACATCGGCTATGTGCTGCGCCGAACCCAGGTGATGGATCGGGGCCTACGCCTGTTCATCGAGGAGCTGGGCCGGGCCGCCGCCGCTGTTCCGGCAGCGCCAGACTGACGGGTCAGTCCTGCTTCAGCGCCGCTTCCAGCGCCGAAAGATGGGCGCCGAGCGCCGCCTGCGCCAGCCGCTCCATATCGCGATAGCGCGCGACCACGGCCGCACCGAACGCGGTTACCTGGGCGCCGCCGCCGGCCTTGCCGCCGAGCTTGGTCGCCACGACCGGCTCGCGGAACATGCCGTTCAAGGCCGCGACCAGCAGCCACGCCCGGCGATAGGACATGTCCATGGCACGGCCGGCCGCGGCGATCGAGCCGGTCTCGGCCAGCAGCTCCAGCAGCCGGATCTTGCCCGGACCGATCGCGTTCTCCGGCCCGAAATCGATGCGCAGGGTCAGGCGTGTCATGCGGCGAGCGCCTGATAGACCAGGTTGCGATAGAGCCGCCAGGTGTCGGTGAACTCGTTCGGCTGCTGGATCATCATGATCGCGATCAGCTGTTCCCGCGGGTCGATCCAGAATTGGGTCCCGGCATAGCCGCCCCAGGAATAGTCGCCGGCGCTGCCCGGCATGTCGCTTTCGCCGTCGACCAGCCGGATCGAGAATCCCAGGCCGAAGCCGTGGCCGGCGCCCAGCAGGTAGCGGCCGGTGCTGTTGTCCCGGCGCCGCTCGCCCAGATGATCCGCGGTCATGTAGGCGACTGTCTTCGAGCCCAGGATGCGGACCCCGTCCAGCACGCCGCCGTTCAGCATCATGGTGCAGAAGCGCAGGTAATCGGCCGTGGTGCCGACCATGCCGCCGCCGGCCGACAGCATCAGCGGCGGCTCGGTCACCCGGCGCAATTGCGGGATCTTGCCGGCCGCGTCGGCGACCGGCTCGGCCAGGCGATGCAGCTCGGCCGGCGGCACGAAGAATCCCGTGTCGACCATGCCGAGCGGCCCGGTGATCTCGGCCGCGATGAAGGCGTCGAGCGACTGCCCCGACACGATCTCGATCACCCGGCCCAGCACGTCGGTCGAATAGCCGTATTCGAACACCTCGCCCGGCTGATGGGCGAGCGGCAGGCGGCCCAGCCGGTCGACCTTGTCGGCCAGCGACTCCCGCATGGTCGTGATCTCCGCCTCGCGATAGAGCCGCTTCACCGGCGTGGTCTCGAACAGCGCGTCATAGACCAGGCCCGAGGTATGGCGCAGCAAGTCCTGGATGGTCGCCGGCCGGCGTACCCGCTCCAGCTTGATGTCGCTCGAGCTCGGCCCGGCCGCGACCGCCACCTGCTGGTTCGAGAAGCTCGGCAGGAACTTCGCCACCGGATCGCCCAGCAGCAGTTGCCCGCGCTCGACCAGGATCATCGCGGCGACGCTGGCCAGCGGCTTGGTCATCGAATAGATGCGGAAGATCGCATTCTTGGTCATGGCGTCGCCCGCCGCCTTGTCGCGATATCCCACGGCCTCGAAATAGGCGGTCTCGCCCCGCCGCATCACGGCGGCGACCGCGCCGCCGATCCGTCCGGCGGCAATGAGCGCCTCGAAGCCGGCGGTGATCCGATTGAGGCGCTCGCCGGAAAGGCCCAGGGTCTCGACAGTCATGCTCAGCTCCGCATCTGCTTCCAGCGACATGATGGCGGCCGCATCAGCCGGCGACCAGCGCAATGAACTCGTCTTCGGACAGCGTCTTCACGCCCAGCTCCTGCGCCTTCGCCGCCTTCGAGCCGGCATCGGCGCCGACCACCAGATAGTCGGTCTTGGCCGAGACCGAGCCCGTGACCTTGGCGCCGGCGCCCTCCGCCCGCGCCTTGGCCTCGCCCCGGCTCAGTTGCACGAGCGTGCCGGTGAACACTACGATCTTGCCGTCGAGCGCGCCGCCCTCGCGGCCGGCCGGCGGCACGAAATCCTCGACGGTCAGTTCCCGCTCGAGATCGGCGAGGGCCGCTAGGTTGCGCTCCTCGACGAAGAAGTCGGTCATGTCCTTGGCGGTGTCGGCGCCGATGCCGTCGATATTGAGCAGCTCCCGGTAGGCGTCGCTTTCCGGGTCGGCCGCCGCCTTCATGGCGTCCTGCCAATGCTCGAGGCTGCGGTAGTGCTTGGCCAGCAGCCGCGCCGTGGTCTGGCCGACCTGGCGGATGCCGAGCGCCAGGATGAAGCGGTCGAGCGGGATGATGCGCCGGGCCTCGATCGATTTCAGCAGCTTGGTGATCGAGAGCTCCTTCCAGCCCTCCCGGCCCTCGATGTCGTCGCGCTTCAGGCGGAAGATGTCGGCCGGCGCCTTGATCAGGCCGGCCTCGTGGAATTCCTCGATCGTCTTTGCGCCGAAGCCTTCGATGTCGAAGGCATCGCGCGCGACGAAATGCCGAAGCCGCTCGACCGCCTGGGCCTCGCAGACGAGGCCGCCGGTGCAGAAGCGCTTGGCCTCGCCGGGCTCGCGCACGGCGCTGCTGCCGCAGATCGGGCATTTCTCCGGCGGCATCCAGGGCTGGGCGTCCTTGGGCCGCAGGTCCTGCACCACCGAAACGACCTGAGGGATGACGTCGCCGGCACGCTGCACCACGACCGTGTCGCCGACCCGGATGTCCTTCTCGGCGATGTAATCCTCGTTATGGAGCGTGGCGCGGGCGACCATCACGCCGCCGACGTTGATCGGCGTCAGCTCGGCAACCGGCGTCAGCGCGCCGGTGCGGCCGACCTGGAGCGTGATCGCGTTCAGCGTCGTGCGCGCCTGCTCCGGCGGGAATTTATGGGCGATCGCCCAGCGCGGCGCGCGCGAAACGAAGCCCAGGCGCTGCTGCAGATCCAGCCGGTTGATCTTGTAGACGATGCCGTCGATGGAAAAGCCGAGGCCGGCCCGGCGGTCGCCGATCTCGTCGTAGAACGCCATCATGTCGTCGACCGACCGGCAGATCCGGCTCGGCTCGTTGATCGAGAAGCCGAAGCCCTCGAGCGCCTGGCGTGCCTCCTCTTGCGTCTTGCCGAGGGGGCGGCTCGTCTCACCCCAGGCATAGCCGAAGAACTTGAGCGGCCGCGATTTGGTAATGGTTGGGTCGAGCTGGCGCAGGCTGCCGGCAGCGGCATTGCGCGGATTGGCGAACAATTTGCCGCCCGTCGCCTGTTGACGCTCGTTTAAGGCCAGAAAGTCGGCATCGGTCATGTAGACCTCGCCGCGCACGTCCAGCACGTCAGGTACGTCGCCCTTCAGGCGCAGCGGCACATTGTCGATGGTGCGGACATTGGCGGTCACGTCCTCGCCCTCCTGGCCGTCGCCGCGCGTCGCCGCCTGGACCAGCACGCCGCCCTCGTAGCGCAGGGAGCAGCTCAGGCCGTCGATCTTCAGCTCGGCCAGCACCTCCACCCCCTGCGCCGGGTCGGCGCGCAGCTCCGCCAGGAAGTTGCGCACGCTGTCGAGGAAGCCCTGCACGTCCTCGCGGCTGAAGGCGTTGCCGAGCGACAGCATGGGGATGGCATGCCGCACCTTGCGGAAGCCGGCCGCAGGCGCGGCGCCGACCCGGACAGTCGGGCTGTCCTCGCGGATCAGCTCGGGAAACCGTGCCTCGATCGCCTGCAGGCGGCGATAGAGCGCGTCATAGTCCGCATCCGAGATCTCCGGCGCATCCTCGGCATGGTAGCGCTTGCCGTGATACTCGAGCGCCGCGACCAGATCGGCCACGGCCTCGGCGGCCTCCTCCGGCGTCAGGGCCGCGCTGTCGATCGACGAATGGCGAAGGCTGGGCGCAGGCATCTTTTCTCCGGGCGAGGGCGGCGGGCTGTTTCCATCCTCTAGCGCGAAGCGACGGGTCGGCGGAAGGGGCTTGTCGGCCGCGCGAATTCGCTGTTGCCGGCGGCCCGGTTATGGTGGGGTAGCGGGCCGACCACAGCTCTAGGCCCTTCATGATCGACGATAATTCGGCCGTCGCCGCTCCGGATCCCCTGCGGATCTCGCTGCTGGCGATGCTCGCCTACCTGCTGGCGGCGGCGGTGCTGGTCACCCTGTGCGGCGGTGCCGTGATCCTGCTCAAGGCCCGATGGATCGGCTTCGAGGCGCCGGTCGCCGGGGAACCCTTGCCGCTCGATCTTTGGCTGACCTATGTGGCACTCGCCTTCGCCGTGCTCGCGGCCTACTGGCTTCAGGGCCGGTTCGTCGAGCGCCGGCCCCGCCGCGAACTGGCGCCGCGCCGGGCGGGCGAGCTGGTGCTGGGCGTGGGGGCGGGCATCGGCCTCGTGCTGCTGGTCGTGCTCGTGCTCTGGGCGGCCGGCGGCTATCGCATCGTCGCCTGGCGCGGCCCGGCCGAACTCGCAGCGCCGACCTTGATGGCCGTCGGTGCCGGCGTGATGGAGGAACTCCTTATCCGCGGCTTCGTCCTGGGCCTGATCGAGCGCTGGGCCGGCAGCGCCGTGGCGTTGGCCGTGACAGCGCTGCTGTTCGGGATCCTGCATCTCGACAATCCGGGCGCGGGGCTGTGGCCGGCCGTGGCGCTGGCGCTCGGGTCGGGGGTCGCCTTCGGCGCCGCCTATCTCGCGACCGGCCGGCTCTGGTGGTCGATCGGGCTGCATTGCGGCTGGAATTTCGGCCAGAGCGGCCTGTTCGGCCTGATCGACTCCGGCACCAGCTTTCCGAGCGTGATCGTCGCGGCGGTCCGCGGCCCCTACTGGCTGACCGGCGGCGCCTTCGGGCCCGAGGCCTCGCTGCCCGGCTTTGCGGTCTGGCTGCTGCTCGGCCTGTTCCTGTTGACGGTCGCGATCCGCCGCGGCCGGCTGGTGCCGCTGCGTTAGGCCGCCCCCGCCGCCAGCAGGCTCGTGGCGGCGGCGCGCGCCTCCTCGGTGACGCTGGCGCCCGACAGCATGCGGGCGATTTCCTCGCGCCGCTGGCCCTCGTCCAGGCTGTCGACCCGGGTCACGGTCGTGTCCTTGGCCTGGTTCTTGGCGACCCGCCAATGATGGCGCCCGCGCGCGGCGACCTGCGGGCTATGGGTCACGACCAGCACCTGCAATTCCTGGCCGAGCAGCGCCAGCCGTTCGCCGACCGCAGCGGCGACCGCGCCGCCGATGCCGCTGTCGACCTCGTCGAACACGATGGTCGGCACGCTCGAGATGCGGGCCAGCACGACCTTGAGCGCCAGCAGGAAGCGCGACAGCTCGCCGCCCGACGCGATCTTGCTCATCGGGCCGGGGGCGGCACCCGGGTTGGTCGCGACCTCGAACGCCACGCGCTCGGCGCCGTCGGGCCCCCAATCCGCCGGATCGAGCGGTGAAATTGTCGTCGAGAACCGCGCCCGGTCGAGCTTCAGCGGCGCCAGCTCCTTCTGGACCGCGCGGTCGAGCCGGTCGGCCGCTGTCCGGCGCAGCCGGCTGAGGCGCTCGGCCGCGGCGGCATAGCGCGCCCGCGTCTCGCTCTCCGCCGTGGCGAGCCGCTTCAGGCCCGCCTCGCCATCCTCGAGGGTCGCGAGCCGCGCCGCCGCTTCGATGCGGAGCGCCGCCAGCTCGTCGACCGCGACGCCGTGCTTGCGGGCGAGTGCGCGCAGATTGAACAGCCGCTCCTCGACGCTTTCGAGATCGCCCTCGCGCTCGTGATCGCTGATCGCCTGGTCGAGGGCGGCGCGGGCCTCCTCGGTCTCGACCAGCGCGCGTTCCAGTGCCGCGATCGCCGGGTCGAGCGTGCCGCCGGCCTTGTCGCGGACCCGCTCCAACGCGCGGGCGGCCATGTTGAGCGCATGGTCGGCGCCGCGGGTACCGCCCAGCTCCTGGGCCGCGGCCGCCATGGCTTCCGCGACCTGGGCCCGGTGCATCATGCGGGCGCGCTGCTCGGCAAGCTGGGTTTCCTCGCCCGGCTGCGGCTTCAGCGCGTCCAATTCGCCGAGCGTATGGCGCAGGAATTCCTCGTCTGCAGCCGCCTTGGCCCGCGCGGCCTCGGCCGCCTCGCGGTCGCTCCGCGCGTCGCGCCAGGCCTGCCAGGCCGATCGCACGGCCTCGACGCTGTCGGGGGCGGCGGCGAAGGCGTCGAGCAGGGCGCGGTGGTTGGCGGGGTCCATCAGGCCGCGCTGCTCGAACTGGCCCTGGATCTCGACCAGCGTGTCGCCGAGCTGCTTCAGCAGGCCGACGCCGACCGGCTGGTCGTTGACGAAACCGCGCGAGCGGCCGTCGGTGCCGACCACCCGGCGCAGCACCAGGCTGTCCTCGGCCTCGATACCCTGCTCGGCCAGGATCGCCCGGGCCGCATGGTCCGGGCCGATGTCGAACTCGGCGGCGACGATCGCTTGGCTCGCCCCGCGCCGGACGAGCCCGCTTTCCGCGCGGGCGCCCAAGGCCAGCCCGAGCGCGTCGAGCAGGATCGACTTGCCGGCGCCGGTCTCGCCGGTCAGCACCGAGAGGTGGGAGGGAAAGGCGAGATCCAGCCGGTCGATCAGAACGACATCGCGGATCGTCAAGCTCAGGAGCATGGCGTCGTCCCGCCGAGCATGGGGTTGACGGCGCGCCCGGACGAGCGCGCCACCGGCATCAGAACAGCGAGCTGAAGGTCCGGCTGAACCAGCCGGGCTTGCTGTCTTCGGCGACGATCCGCCGGCCGCCGACCAGATCGTAGGAATCCTGGTACCATGGGCTGTCGGGGTAGTTGTAGCCCAGCACCGCGGCGGTCTGCTTGGCTTCCTCGTTGAGGCCGACGGCCGTGTAGCATTCGGCGAGGCGGGCCAGCGCCTCGGGCACGTGGCTCGTCGTCTGATAGTCGCCGATCACCTTGCGGAAGCGGTTGATGGCCGCGACATATTGCGCCTGCCGCTCGTAGTAGCGGCCGATCTCCATCTCCTTGCCGGCGAGATGGTCGCGCGTCAGGTCCATCTTCAGCCGCGCATCGCGGGCGTAGCGCGAGTCGGGGAAGCGGGTGATGACGTCGTCGAGGGCCTTCAGCGCCAGCTCGGTATCGTGCTGGTCACGCTGCACGTCGACGATCTGCTCATAATACGAGATCGCCTTGATGTAATAGGCGTAGGAGACGTCGCGATGGCCCGGATGCAGCTGGATGAAGCGATCCGCGGCGGTGATGGCGGCGTCGTACTTGTCGGCCTGATACTGGACATAGGCCTGCATCAGCTGGGCCTTGGTCGCCCAGACCGAATAGGGATGCTGACGCTCGACCTCGTCGAACAGCTTGCCGGCGACGACCCAGTGCTCGTCCGCCATCTGGTCGACGGCGTTGTTGTACAGCACCTCGACCGGCTGGTCCTTGTAGGTGTCCTTGCTCGTATCGGAGCATCCGGCGAGAGCCAGCCCGCACATCAGAGCAAGGGCGGCCAGAACGCGGCCGGTCCGAAGTCTCAGCATCCCGCTACATGGTCCTTCATAGCTGCCGGGCGGTATCGAATCCGTCGGCGGAGCCGGCTGAAGCGCACCGGCAAAGCGGGTCTCTTAGCACAGTCATCCGGCTTCGGCGAGGGGGCGGCGAGAGCGGCGGACCCGGATCCGATCCGGGTCCGATCAGGTGGACGCGCGTCAGGCGGTGGCGCGCGCCGGCTCCTGCCAGGCATCGAGGGCCTCGGCATCGGCCAGGGTGACGTAGCACCAGGCGCCTTCGTCCCGGAACAGCGCCTCGATCACCCGGCGATTGAGCGCGTGGCTCGAGCGGACGCCGGCGAAGCGGCCGAGCAGCGGGCTGCCGGCCAGATAGAGATCGCCGATCGCGTCGAGCGCCTTGTGCCGTACGAACTCGTCGGGATAGCGCAGGCCGCCCTCGTTCATCACCGTATCGCCGTCGATCACGATGACATTGTCGAGCGAGCCGCCGAGCGCGCGGCCGGCGGCGCGCAGCTGCTCGACCTCGGCCAGGAAGCCGAAGGTGCGGGCGCGGCTGATCTCGGTCTTGAAGATCCCGGGCTCGACCGTGACGCAGGTGGTCTGGTGGGCGATCACCTTGCTGGCGAAATCGATGGTGAAATCGACCGAGAAGCCATCGGCCGGCTCGAGCATGACCGACGCCTGGCCGTGCTCGATGTGGATCGGCTTCAGCACCTTGACGAAGCGGCGCGGCGCCAGCTGCTCGATCGTGCCGGCGCATTCGATCAGGAAGACGAAGGGGGCGGCCGAGCCGTCCATGATCGGCACTTCCGGGCCGATGATGTCGACGATCGCATTGTCGATCGCGCAGCCGGCGAGCGCCGACATCAGATGCTCGATCGTCATGATCGTCGTGCCATTGCCGTCGGTCAGGACGGTGCACAGCGCGGATTCGACCGAGTGGCGCCAATCGGCCGCAATTTCAACCGGGGCGCCTTCGACATCCAGGCGACGGAACACGATGCCCGTGTTCGCCGGCGCCGGGCGCAGAGTGATCGCCGCCTTGACGCCGCTATGGAGCCCGACCCCCGTGCAATGGATCGGGGCCTTCAGCGTCTTCTGCAGGACCGCACCCTTGTGGAACATTTTAAAACTCGAAATCTGTGTCGCGAAGGCGAACGGGCCTTCTTCGGTACATAAGGAATAGCGGCGGCCCGCGTCTGCAACAAATCACTCTTGATGAACGATTGTTGCAATGCGGTCGCGGAAAAAATCGTTCTGGAACAATCCATTATTCGGCGTCTCTACGGGCGTGCAGGAACACGCAACGGGCTTCTGCAACAAAGGCGCCCGCGGCTGAAACGGCAAGGGCGCCGCCGGAGGCCGGCGACGCCCTTTTTTCCCGTGCGATCCGCTGCGGTCAGTTGGCCTGGCGGCGCAGGAATGCGGGGATGTCCAGGTAGTCTTCCTCGCTGCTCTGCGGCGCGCGTTCGGCCGGATCGACGCCGGTCAGCCGCGGTGCCGCTTGGGGCTGCGGGGCCCGCTGCGCCGGCTGGGTCGGGCGCGGCGGCTCGACATGGCCGCGGCCGATGATGCGCTGGAACAGGCTCGGCGCGCTCTGGCGCGGCTTGGCGCCCAGCTGCGGCTGGGTCGCCCGCAAGGCGCCCAGCGGCTGCTCGACATCGCCGCGGCTCACCGCCGGCTGCATCGGACGGGGGGCGAGGAAGGCGTCGCCCGCCACCTCGGCCGCGGGGCGCTGGTCGAACGGAGCGGCCGGCGCGCGCTGCGGCGTCTGGACCGGCAGCTCGCCCATGGTATGGACGGCGGTCGCCGCCTTGCGGGTCAGGCTGGCGATGGACGCCGGCTCGTCGAGCCGGGCGGCGGCGGTCTCGCCCAGCACCTCGGCCGCGGCGGCCAGCGCCGGGTTCGGCGCCAGGTTCTTCAGACGGTCGGCCTGCTGCTGGGCGGCCAAGGCCTGGGCCGCGGCAGCGGCGCGGGCCGCGTTCGACACCTCCGCGTCGATGCCGGTCGCCACGACCGAAATGCGCATCTTGCCCTCGAGCTTCTCGTCGAAGGTCGAGCCGAAGATGATGTTCGCTTCCGGATCCACTTCCTCGCGGATGCGATTTGCGGCCTCGTCGACCTCGAACAGGGTCATGTCCGAGCCGCCGGTGATGTTGATCAGCACGCCCTTGGCGCCGCGCATCGACACATCGTCGAGCAGCGGGTTCGAGATCGCGGCCTCGGCGGCGTCGATCGCGCGCTTGTCGCCGGCGGCCTCGCCGGTGCCCATCATCGCCTTGCCCATCTCGCTCATGACGGCGCGGATGTCGGCGAAGTCGAGGTTGATCAGGCCCGGCATGACCATGAGGTCGGTGACGCCGCGCACGCCGGCATAGAGCACGTCGTCGGCCATCTTGAACGCTTCGGCGAAGGTCGTGCGCTCGTTGGCGACGCGGAACAGGTTCTGGTTCGGGATGATCAGCAGCGTATCGACGAACTTGGTCAGTTCCTCGATGCCGGCCTCGGCCAGCCGCATGCGGTTCGTGCCTTCGAACTGGAACGGCTTGGTGACGACGCCGACGGTCAGGATGCCGTTCTCGCGCGCCATCTTGGCGATGACCGGCGCCGCCCCGGTGCCCGTGCCGCCGCCCATGCCCGCGGTGATGAACACCATGTTCGAGCCGTTCAAGTGGGTCAGGATCTCCTCGGCGGCCTCTTCGGCGGCCTGGCGACCGACGTCGGGCCGGGCGCCGGCGCCGAGCCCGCGCGTCACCGACTGGCCGAGCTGCACCTTGCGATCCGCCAGCGAATGCTGCAGCGCCTGGGCGTCGGTGTTGCACGCGATGAATTCGCAGCCGACCAGGTTGGCGCGGACCATGTTGTTGACCGCATTGCCGCCGGCGCCGCCGACGCCGACGACCATGATTCGCGGCGTCAGATCGCTGAATTCCTTGGGAATGCTGAGGTTGATGGTCATCGGATCCTCCGGGTCAGGGCACAGCCGTCGGGCAAGTCGGTTAGCGGGATGAGCAACAAGGGCAAATCGAAAAGAGGTCTCATCTGACCGGCCCCTCGCCAGGTCTTGCGATTCTGCTCGAATCGAGCGGCCAGATCAATAGGCGGTAGTTCAAAGCGACTCCAACCACTACAAATTCTCCCTGAGCCAGCCGCCGATACGTCCGAACATGCCCTTGGGCTGGTCCGGCGCGTTCGGATCCCGGCCGCGCGTCTCGGCGCGTTCGGAGGCGGCGAAATGCAGGAGTCCTGCGGTGGTCGCGAAGGCCGGCCCGCCCGTCGCCTCGGCCAGGCCGGAAATCCGCGTCGGCTTGCCGATTCGCACTTGCTTATCGAGGATCATGCCGGCGAGTTCGCGCGTACCGGGTAATTGCGCGGCGCCGCCCGTCAACACGACCTGGCGGCCGGCGAGCTTATCGAAGCCCGAGGTCTCGAGCCGGTTGCGCACCAGCTCGAACGTCTCTTCCAGGCGCGGCGTGATGATCGCGATCAGGTGGGACTTCGGCACATGGTTGGTGTGCCCGTCCTCCTCCTCGCCCACGACCGGCACGCTGATCGTCTCGCGCTCGTCGGCCGGGGAGGGAATGGCGCTGCCGTAGAGCGTCTTCATCCGCTCGGCATGGGTGATCGGGGTCGAGAGCCCGCGCGCGATGTCGTTGGTGACGTGCACGCCGCCGACCGGCACCGTGTCGGCATAGACGATGGCGCCGTCGTAGAAGACCGCGATCGAGGTCGTGCCGCCGCCCATGTCGATGACGGTGACGCCCAGCTCCATCTCGTCGTCGACGAGCGCCGCCAGGCCCGCCGCATAGGGCGAGACGACCATGCCCGAGACTTCGAGATGGCAGCGGCCGACCGCTGCCATCATGTTGCGCACCGCCGCCGAGCCGGCGGAGACGACATGCATGTTGACGCCCAGCCGCTCGCCCATCATGCCGCGCGGATCGCGGATGCCGCGGCTGCCGTCGATCGAAAAGCCGACCGGGATCGAATGGATGATCTGGCGGTCGGTCGGCTCGCGATAGGCGTGGCCCTGGTTCAAGACGCGCTTCATGTCGGCATCGACGATCTCGCGCCCGCCGATCGGGATCTCGACCGGCACGATGCGCGAGGCCGGGAAGCCGCCCGACAGGTTGACGACGACCTGGGTGATGGTCTCGCCCGCCATCTGCTCGGCGGCATGGACCGCGTTCAGCATCGAGGTCGCGGCCGCGTCGAGGTCGACGATCTGGCCGGCGCGCACGCCGCGCGAGACCTGGTGGCCGATGCCCAGCACGCGCGGGCCACCGGTCTCGCGGCGCGCGATGAAGCTGCACACTTTCGTGGTGCCGATGTCGACGGCGGCAATCAGCGTGCCGCGCGGACGGGATGCGGCCTTGCTCATGTCTTCTTCGCCGCCGGCTTGGTGGATTTGTTCTGTGGCGCCTTCACCGGCTCCGGCGTCACCTTGACGACGACGCGGTCGGCCAGCCGCAGGTCGACCCGCTCGATGTCGCGCGCCAACAGGCCGTGGTCGCGGTCGATGGCAGCCAGATGGGTCCAGGCGTCGGCGACGCCCGTCTCCGGCAGCTCGATATCGACGCCGCTGTCGAGCTTGAGGTTCCAGCGCCGGTCGTTGATCCAGACCGCGGCCTGGATCTTCTTCATCAGATCCGGCTGGGTCGCCAGGATCTCGATCAGGCTTTCCGCATGCTTCGGCGCGTCGTCGCCCACGACCAGCAGCAGGTTCGAATAGCGCTCCAGATGCTCGGTCGCGACCACGACGCCGTCCTGGTCGATCAGCACCATCTTGCCGTGCCGCTGCCACAGCGCCAGCGGCTTGCGCTCGGTCAGCCGGATGAACAGGCGTCCGGGCAGCTGCCGCTCGACCGCGGCGGTACGGACCCAGGGCAGGGCCTCGAGCTGCAGCTTGGCCCCGGCCGGGTTGACGCCGAAGATCGGCGAACCGCGCCGGGCGTTGACCGCGGTCAGGATCTCCTCCGGCGTCGTCATCTGGCGGCCTTCGACATCGAGGGCCTGCACGGTGAAGCCGGCCGCCGCCGTCGAGGCCAGCAGCACGCCCGACAGGCGGCTGCCATGGTCGAGCTGGTCCGCCATCGCGATGCCGAGGAACGCGAGCGCGCCCAGGCCCAGCGCCGCGCCGGCGACGCGCGTCGGGCGGCGCGGCAGCCAGCGCACGATGCGGCGCTTCAACAGCAGGCGCTTGGCGCCCTCGAGATTCTTGGCGGCTGGTCTTACGCGTCGCATTGAGCGCCCTCCACCATCCAGGCGCAAAGCTCGGCATAGGAGATGCCCGCCGCCTTGGCCGCGTCCGGGACCAGGGAGGTGGACGTCATGCCGGGTTGCGTGTTCACTTCGAGCAGATAGAGCCGGCCGGGCGAGCCGGCGGTATCGTCGTAGCGGAAGTCGGCACGGCTGACGCCGCGGCAGCCGAGCGCCTTGTGCGCGGCGACGGCGATGCGCTCGGCCTCGGCATAGACAGCCGGCGGCAGGTCGGCCGGGCAGATATGGGCCGAGCCGCCCTCGGAATATTTGGCGTCGTAATCGTACCAGGTCCCGCGCGCGATGATCTCGATCACGCCCAGCGCGCGCTCGCCCATGACCGCGACGGTCAGTTCGCGGCCGGGGATGAAACGCTCGACCAGCATGGTGTCCTTGAGCTCGTCGGCCGCGATCGCGCGGTTCTCGCCTTCGCGCACGATGATCACGCCGACCGATGAGCCCTCGTTCGACGGCTTCACCACATAGGGGGCGGCCATGACCGTGCGCGCCAGGATCTCCTCCCGGGTCGCGACCCATCCCTCGATCACCGGCAGGCCGGCGGCGGCGAACACCGCCTTGGCCATCGGCTTGTCCATGGCGACCGCGGAGGCGAGCAGGCCCGAATGGGTATAGGGGATGCCCATCAGGTTCAGCATGGCCTG
>Ga0209166_10000427_pt1 | contig 47479 bp, 37 predicted proteins | sample Coa_R1_3_FD_187151 | JGI IMG/M metagenome (GOLD analysis project Ga0209166, IMG submission 187151) | Surface soil microbial communities from Centralia Pennsylvania, which are recovering from an underground coalmine fire - Coalmine... | ecosystem: Environmental > Terrestrial > Soil >...
CCGTAAAAGTCCGCGGTGAACGGCGACCAGCGAAGGTCGAGTTTCTGAATGTCAATGCGGGCGCCAGTGCTTTTCTCAGCCTGTTGAACAATCCTGGCAAGGAGAAATCGATTGAACGTTCGCGTTCGCAGCACGAGCAGGCCAGCAACGAGAAGCAGGAGCAGAAACGCCGGCAAGCCGATTAGCACAACGCGAAGAATTTTCTTGCTGTTCATCTCGCTGGCCTCCGCCTTGCTCAGAACGCCTGCCCCAGCGTCACGAACCATTGGGTGGCCTTTAGTCCGGGAGGCGCGTTCAGGTTATGGCCGATATCGATGCGGATAGGGCCCACCGGAGTGTGGTACCGAAAGCCAAATCCAATCGAGTTGGAATAATTGCTGACAAACTGATGGAAATTCACGTTGCTGTAGACATTGCCGCCGTCGTAGAAGACCACGCCGCCGAGGCCGCTCTTTAGCGGAATCGGAAAGCGGGCCTCGGAATTGACGATGGCCAGCATGTGCCCACCGACGGGAACGCTGATGAGTGTGCATGTCGAGGCGTCGCTCGGATTGCTGCACACAGTAATCGGCCGCTGTGGCCCTGCAGCGTTGATGGGGAATCCGCGAAGGGAGTCCGCGCCGCCGGAAAAGAAGCGCTCGCTCAGCGGCACAAAGCTACCGGCAAAAGGCGAAGCCAAGCCAATCCGAAAATTGTTGGCCCAGGTGAGCCACGGACGTACCGGACGGTAAAAGGCCATCTGTCCCAGAAAGCGGGTGAAGTTGCTGCTGGAACCTAAAGCCGTTGGTGTGACGCCGAAACTGAAGGTCTGATAAAGACCATGATGAGCGTCGAGCGGTTGGTCGCGAGTGTCGCGGACATATTCCGCAGAGAAGGTCGAGAGGCGAACGCGTTGGTCTTGCGGAAGGACCAATTCCGGAATGGTTATGTTGCTGAGATTGGTGCGTTGGAAGCTGTAGCGCACGCGAACCGTTTTTGTGCGTTTGGGGTCCAACGTTTTTTCGATTTGCCAGGAAGCCTGACCAAGTTCGGCAGTATAGATAGGGTTTTCCGTGGTGCGTTCACCGGAGATACTAAATAGCGACGCCCATGTGGAACCGTGGAGACGCGGGTCCGAGAAGGTGATGGTTCCACGCTGGTCCAAACGTGAAAAAAGAAAGCCGATCGCAGCGGTCTCGGCCCGGCCACGCAAGTCGCGGCGGGCATACTGAAAGGAAAAGCGGGGACCGAAGAAGCTCTTCTGACTGGTGGTGAACTTATTGCCCAGGCTAACGGGCGGGAGCCCGGGGACGGCCACCGCTCCCACCGGGACGTTACCGGTGCGCGGAATGACTTCGAAACCCGCGCCGAAGTCGAGCGTGTTGCGCTTGGACTCGTGAACCTTCACTAGCACTTCTTCATATTCCTGTCCCTCGATGGGCCGCAGGGGAGTGATGCTGGCCCAATCGAGGACGCCGAGGTTGTAGAGATCGCTCTCGGAGGTAAGCAATTTGCCTTCGCTGAGCGGTTTCCCTTCTTTGACATTGGTGTCAGTAATCGCACGCAGGAATTTCGCTTGTATATGCTGCGCGCCCAGCAGAGCTATCTCTCCGATGCGTGCCAAGGGGCCAGGATCAATCTTGTATACGACCGCCATGGAGTGAGGATTTTCCGGAGCAGGAGTTGCGGTGGAATCAAAGTGAGCGTTCAGGTAGCCGTGATCCAAATAATCAGCAAGAATTTGGCTGCGGTCGTCTTCCAGGAGTTTACGGGAGTAGGGCTTGCCCGGAACCAGGTTTAAAGAATGAGTGGTAATCGGATGAATGGGTTGGTTGAGAGAATCGACGATCTGCAAAGCGCTGACAATATCCTGGTCACCCTCAAAGATGCGAAAGGTAACATCGATTTGCGGCTCGTGGTCGCGGACCTGGGGCTCGACTTTGGCCTTGGCAAATCCGGCGTTCTTGTAAAGATTGGTCAGGGAGGTGACGCTGGTGCGCACCAAATCGTTGCTGAGCTTCCCTCTCAGGATAAAGAAGCGGGCTTTCCGGATAGGAATTTGCGCCTGCAATTCCTTATCGGAAAAGAAGTGGTTGCCTTCGAAATGAATTTCCTGAACGCGGTGCTTGCTACCTTTGTGAACGTCATAGACGACCTTTATGGACTCCGGCCCCGGATCGAAATGGGAATCGACTTTCGCGTCGAAATAGCTCTTGGATTGGAAATAGGAGACGAGGTTGCGGCCGCCTTCGTCCACCAACTCCGCGTCCACTAAGTTTTCGTCGTAAATGGGAATCAGGCGCTTGAGGGTACGCTTCCAAACGTGCGCGCCGTTCACCCGAATGGAAACGAGCGGGCCTGGGCGCACCTCAAAGACAACATGGGCATTCCTGGTTCCAGACTCATAGGAGGACGAAGCAAGCCGAACAACCGGGGTGAGGTGACCCGACTTTTGCAATCGCTGTCGCAAATAGTCGAGCGACTTTGTGAGTCGCGCTTGGGTGTAGGGTTGGCCGCGCCGCAGGGAACCACCTTTCAACTTGGCCCAAAAAGAAGTCAGAGCGGAGCGCAGCTCGGCGGCTTCCCGATCTGAAGCGCCCTGAAATGTGAGATCCCCGACCCTGGCCCGCCTCCCCAAAGCACAGCGGTACACCAGGTTGACGATCAGATGTTTTTCGTCGCGTTGCGTTTCGGTTTCCACCGTGGCCTCAAAAAAGCCATCTTTGCGGAAGAGCAGCAGCAGCGCCTCTTTTCCTTTGGGCACCAAGTCTTCTACAAAAGGCGTTTGATCTGGAATATTCACGGCCTGCAGCAGGCGAGTGTAAGAAAAGGATTTTGCGCCGGGGAAGGAGACCATACCAACGTAAAAGGATGGTTGCAGGAGGAAGGTGACATGGATGCCGGATTGTTCGGGTTCGACTTTCACCTGCACCTGCGAAAACAAGGTGGTCTTCTGTAGCGCAGTCACGCTGTCGCGAATTGCGGCCATAGAAAAGGGCTGGCCGGCCTTTTGGGCGATCACGGGGCGGAAGGACTCGACGTTCATCACCGGGCTCGCCGCTATATCCACCTTGGAAACGGTGCGGCCCTCGAAACCCTGATAGGTAGTCGGCTGATTGTCCTGAGTAGCGGCGCCGCAGGGAGCAACGAGAATCAGCAGGACAATTAAAAGGACATACGACAGCACGCTTTGCGATGTCTCCCTTACTGTACCAAACAATGGCGCACCGCGAATTAGCATGCAGAGGCCCCCTCAGACCTCGTATGGAAAGTGCGTTTGAAAACTTGGGAACCTGCGAGCCAGTAGGGCAATGAAAGATGCTCGCGGCGGCACAGCGCACTATCTGAAATTATTTTGGCGCGCCACGGGCTCAGGCTCACCTGTATTCCGCGCTCAAGGCTAGTAGGCTGGCCGCGCAATTGAAAACTAACAGTTCAAAGTTTAAGTACCACGACCGGTGTCGCTATCCACTGAAACCTGTAGCTGCACGGAGTTGTCACGGTAATGAACTGCAGGCTGGAATTGGCGGGCTGCGGTGCTTCGGGGCGCCAAGGAGCGAGGAAAGGCAGGAGGAGCCGCAGATGGTAAAGTGTAGAGCGCACAGGATGCTGGCAGGGATCGGTAAGAACGGACGGTTGATGAACGAAGACTACCTGAAAACAGCGGTGGATGTAGCGCGAGAGGCTGGCGCGATTTTGCGGGAGGAATTCGACCGCCCGTTGCAAATTTCGTACAAGGGCGACGTCGATTTGGTGACGCAGGCAGACAAGCGTTCCGAAGCCGCAATTGTGAGGCACCTGACCCAAGCGTATCCGGAACATGCGATCACCGCCGAGGAGGGTTCGGGGCGCGAGAGCACATCGCAATCCGAATACCGCTGGCATGTCGATCCTCTCGATGGCACCACCAACTTTGCGCACGGCTATCCATGTTTTGGCGTGTCGATCGCACTGGCGTTAGGCGATACGGTTATCGCAGGGGTGGTGTTCAATCCGTTTTACAACGAATTGTTTGCAGCGGCGCGAGGGCAAGGCGCGACGCTAAACGGAAAAGAGATTCACGTCTCCAGGGTGGCTTCGCTTTCGACGAGCTTGCTATGTACCGGATTTCCGGTGCACAAGCGATTGGCCAATCCCAACATTCATTACTACTGGGACTTCACCTTGCGTTCGCACGGCGTGCGACGCGATGGCTCGGCAGCGCTGGATTTGGCTTGCGTGGCTTGCGGACGGTTCGATGGATTCTGGGAGTTCGGGCTGCAAAAGTGGGATACTGCCGCCGGTTTGTTGCTGGTGGAGGAAGCCGGGGGAAAAGTCAGCGACTTTGAAGGAAAACCGTATCGCCTCGGTGGGCCCACGATACTAGCGACGAACGGAACCATCCACGAGGAGATGCGGGAAGTGGCTCTCGAGATATCCCGGCGGGACCCGGCATCCCCGCTACGCCGATAGTTGAAAAGCGAGGCTTTCCAGTTGACGCAACATTTTCCTCTGGAGCTGCGCCTGAAAGTTGACGTCTGGAGTGCGATGGAGACATTGTGCGAACAATTCTGCTGCTCACCCTCTCGAATATTTTCATGACGTTTGCGTGGTACGGCCACCTCAAGTACCGCAGCGAGGCGCTGTGGAAGGTCATCCTGGCAAGTTGGGGGATCGCGTTTTTTGAATATTGTTTTCAGGTTCCGGCCAATCGCATCGGCTCCTACGAATTTACAACCGCACAGCTCAAGACGATCCAGGAAGTGATCACTCTTTCCGTATTTTCGGTTTTTTCGGTGTGGTACCTTGGCGAGAAGTTGAAGTGGAATTACATGGCGGGATTCGGGTGCATCGTGCTGGCAGCATTCTTTGTATTTCATAAGTGGTGAAACCAATCACCCTCCAGTTCGGCCGGAATATGAGGCCGAAGGACGGCGGCATCGAGAGGCCAGTGCGCGAAGAGAAGGTCGTGCCCGCGTTGGACCATCATCCACGGACTGCGTGGCAGCGACCACGGGCGATGTGCAGTTTAGTCAAGAATAGAAGCCATGGTGGTATGCGATGGTCGACCCTCGACAGGCTCGCTGCTTCAATATACCCTTCGGAGGAGTCAAAGAATCGAATCCGTTGGATTAAATGAACGAAAAACTGAGTGAATGAAGGAGAGCAGGTATGCAACGCAAAGCCAGCGCCGTTTGGCAAGGCGACCTAAAGACGGGCAAGGGCTCGATTTCCACGGACAGTGGCGTGCTCAAACAGACGCAGTATTCCTTCAGCACGCGTTTTGAGAATGGCGTGGGCACTAACCCGGAGGAGTTGCTGGCTGCGGCGCACGCGGGCTGCTTTACGATGGCACTGTCGGCCCAGCTGGGCGGCGCCGGTTTGACCGCGCAGAACCTGCAGACCACCGCGACGGTGAGTCTAGAGAAAGTTGGCGACGGCTTCAGCATCACCAAAAGCCACCTCGACCTGGTCGCCCGAATCCCCGGAGCGGACAAGGCCAAGTTTGACGCCGCGGTAAAAGCCGCCGAAACGGGTTGCCCGGTATCCAAACTCTTTAAGGCGGAGATCTCCGTAAGCGCGCGTCTGGAATCCTGATTCGCTTCAGGCGTGGCGGTTTCGTCGAACAAGCAACATGCCATCCCTACTTCCAGCTCCAGGCGCTTTTGCCGCGGGTGCGGCGCTTTTTTTGATCGTGATGTGGGATGCTTTCGAAGCCATCATCCTTCCGCGGCGAGTGACACGGAAGTTTCGCCTGACGCGGCTCTTTTACCGGAGTACGTGGAGAATCTGGAAGGTTTTCGTCGTCATCCTGCCCGCCCGCAAAACCCGCGAAGCCCTGCTGGGTTTCTACGGGCCCATTTCCCTGCTATTGCTGATTGGAGTGTGGGCGGTTGGCCTGGTGCTGGGATTCGGCTTGATGCAATACGGCACTGGCTCGGCGTTAACTTCGACGGGAGCACAACCAGGCTTCTGGACGGACCTCTATCTCAGCGGAACTACATTTTTCACGCTGGGGCTCGGCGATGTGGTACCTCGTTCGGGCCTGGCACGAGCACTTGTGGTCGCGGAAGGCGGGTTTGGTTTCGGATTCCTGGCGGCCATCATCGGGTATCTGCCGTTCATCTACAGTTCCTTCTCGCAACGCGAGGTGAACATTTCGCTGCTGGATTCGCGGGCCGGAACGCCGCCTACCGCCGGTGAACTCTTGCGCCGCCACAGTTACCCAGGCGGACAGCAAGCGTTGCGCGAGTTGCTTAAGGATTGGGAATTGTGGTCAGCCGAATTGATGGAAAGCCATCTATCCTATCCGGTGCTGGCATACTTTCGTTCGCAACATGACAATCAGTCCTGGATCGCGTCGCTAACAGCAATTCTGGATACGTGCGCGCTGGTTAAGGTGGGTATCGATGACGCCTGCGAGCGCCAGGCGGAGCTGACATTCGCCATTGCCCGCCATGCGGTGGTGGACCTGTCGCAAGTATTTGGGACAGAGCCCAAACCGCTGCCGCACGAAAGACTGACAGCGGCGGAACTGAATCGCATTCGCGACACGCTGGCTCGACAGGGCTTGAAATTGAAGGATGGCCAGGAAGCGGATCATGCGCTTAGTGCATTGCGCGGCATGTACGAGCCGTACATCTTCGCGCTGGCGACCTACTTGAATCAGTCGTTACCTCCCTGGATTCCGCAAAGGAAGGGCAAGGATAACTGGCAAACGACAGCGTGGGGCGAAAGATCGGGCCTGGTGGAAAAGAAGCCGCAAACGGTGGGGGCCGACGATCATTTTTGAACCCGTTGGCCGCCGGGCGGCGGACTTTGCATTTTTACGGAATTACTCTTTTCGCTTTCAATTAAATGGAGAACCTAAATGAAGGCCATTCGCGTTCCTCAATTTGGCGGCCCTGAAGTCCTGAAGCTCGAAGAAGTGCCGACACCAAAGCCAGAAGCAGGACAAGTATTGGTGCGCGTGCGCGCTGCCGGCGTTAATCCCTACGATACATACATGCGCGCGGGGACGTATGCAATCAAGCCGTCACTTCCGTACACGCCAGGCTCCGACGCCGCCGGTACAGTGGAAGCCACCGGGGGTGGTGTAACGAAGGTCAAGCCAGGCGACCGTGTTTACACAGCGCGGACTTTGACCGGAGCCTATGCCGAATACACTCTGACCCTTGAAGACCAGGTGCACCGCATTCCGGACAATGTTTCCTTCGAGCAGGGTGCCGGACTTTGGGTTCCTTACGGTACCGCATTCCACGCGCTGCATCACTTTGCCGATGCACGCGCAGGGGAAACGGTACTGGTGCATGGCGCAAGCGGCGGCGTGGGAACCGCGTCGCTGCAGATGGCGCGGGCTATCGGGTTAACCGTTTTCGGAACTGCCGGAACGGATAAAGGATTGGAAGTGGTGAGGCGCGAAGGCGCGCACCAGGCTTTCAATCACACCAAAGCCGGATACCAGGAAGAAATAGTCAAGGTGACGGGGGGCCGGGGGGTCGATGTGATCCTTGAAATGCTGGCCAACGTCAATCTAGGCGGCGATCTGAAAATGTTAGCGCAACAGGGGCGTGTGGTGGTGATTGGCAGCCGCGGCGACGCCACTATTACGCCGCGCGACCTGATGGCACGCTGCGCGTCGGTTCGCGCGTTTACCTTGTGGGCAGCAGAACCTGCGGAGGTCAATGAAATACATGCCGGGCTCGTGGCTGGACTGGGAAATGGCACCCTGCGTCCGGTCGTCGGGAAGCAATTGCCGTTGGCAGAAGCGGCTCGTGCGCACCGCGAAATTATGGAACCCGGCGCTGTAGGCAAAGTCGTCCTGATCCCTTGATTTCTTTCGAGGGGCACCCAACCCAGGCGAGCGTCGCGTATAACGGCATGTCGTTTGACTGTTCCGGCTGCCGCCGTATAATCGATGCGCCGCAGCCAGAGCCAGTTTGGACGGAAGAGATACTCGTCGTGCACATCCCCCTTCTCACTTCGACGCTGTTCGCCTGGCGTGCCGCCAGCATCGGCCAGTATTGGCACAAGATAACCGATTCCACCTTTAGGGGCATTTATCACGTTAATGCTTTTGATCTGGCGATGATGATTCCTTATTTCCTGGTGCTCTTTGTCCTGGCGACGTACGGGTTACATCGTTATTGGCTGGTATACGACTACTACAAATACGCGCAGAATACTCCCGGGCCGCCGCCTGAAGTTACCCACTGGCCGCGCGTCACGGTGCAGCTGCCGATTTTCAATGAGCGATACGTTATCGAGCGGCTGGTTGACGCGATATCGCGGTTTGATTACCCGCGGGAGTTTCTGGACATCCAAGTGCTTGATGATTCGACCGATGAAACCCAGCAAGTGGCCAGCGCTTGCGTGGCACGCTATGCCGCGCAAGGCCTCCCAATTACCTACATTCACCGCTCCAACAGGGAAGGTTACAAAGCGGGCGCGCTCGAGAATGGATTGAGAACTGCGCTGGGCCAATTCGTGGCTATCTTCGACGCCGACTTTATTCCCGCTCCCGACTTCCTGCGCCGGAGCATTCCTTACTTCCAGAATGAAAAAATTGGCATGGTTCAGACTCGCTGGACGTATCTAAACCGCGACTATTCCCTACTCACGCATGTAGAAACGATCCTGCTGGATGGGCATTTTGTTGTCGAGCACGGCGCCCGCTCGCGCCGCGGCACGTTTTTCAATTTCAACGGCACTGCCGGGGTGTGGCGACGCCAGGCTATTGACGATGCGGGGGGATGGGAACATGACACACTGACGGAAGACACCGATCTTTCCTACCGCGCGCAACTATACGGTTGGAATTTTCTCTATCTTCCGGACATCGAGTGCGCCTCGGAGCTACCGGTGGACATGAACGGATTTAAGGCTCAACAAGCGCGCTGGGCCAAAGGCTTGATGCAAACCGCGAAGAAAATCCTGCCCCGGGTGATGCGATCTCATGCGCCCTGGCACGTCAAAGCCGAGGCTTTTTTTCACCTTACCGCGAACATCAGTTACCCGCTGATGGTGCTGCTCTCGACCATGCTGCTACCAGCGATGATCGTACGGTTCTATCAAGGCTGGTTTCAGATGTTGGTGGTCGACCTTCCGCTGTTCCTGGCCTCCACCTGCTCCATCTCCAGCTTCTATCTGGTGGCACAAAAGGAGCTGCGTCCCAAGAACTGGTGGCGCACTTTTCTGTATATGCCTTTTGTGATGGCCACCGGAATTGGAATTTCGGTTCGCAACTCCCAGGCGGTCATCGAAGCCATCATCGGCAAAAAGAGTGAATTCTCGCGAACGCCAAAATACCAGATCGTGGGCAAACAAGGTTCGTTTATCACCAAGCAATACAGGAACAAGGCCGGCTGGATGCCTTATGCCGAAATCTTTCTCGGTATCTACTTTTTTTGCACCGTGCTGTACGCCGTCTTCAATGAAAACTACGCTACGGTACCGTTTCTATTGCTTTTTGTTTGGGGGTATCTCTATACCGGGATGATGTCCCTGGGGCAAACTTACTTCGCCCACCTGCGCTTTGGCGTCAACGCTCCCGAGATGCGAGCGGCGTCGTCCGGGGCACCCGGCTTCTAGATCTCTGGAAATAAAATCTGTGGATACAACAAAATCTCCGGGAATCGCGGGTGGGGTGTCGCGATTCCCGGAGGTCTGCCTCGCGCCGTGCTCCCTTCACTGAGCCGTCGCAGCAGAAACGGGGGCGTAACGGGTGCGACCAGGAGCCTTTCGGGAAGATCGCTCACGCCTGGTCGCTACCATTGCGTACAACGCCATGGAAATAACGCTCGAGAGCAGGATAACGGCAACTCCGGCGTCCACGAAGGCGATCCGCGTCACACTCGCGTCGAGTGTCGCGTCGCTGCTGCCGGCCAGCACCGGCGCGCTCGCATCCTGTTCACTCACGTTCGCAGTCAAAGCGCCTGGAGTGGAACTCGCTGTCGCTACTTGAGTGGCTGCCGGTGTTCCCGGATTCACGTCGAAATAGGTGGGGTCCATATCCTGTTGCGCACGGGCCGCGCCTGCCGTCAAGAGAGCCGCTCCCAGTCCCACGATCACTTGCATCCGAATTCTCTTTTGAAATCTCATGTCGCCCTCCACTTTGCTTTCTAAATCCCCGCGATGCTTCTGAGGAATGCAACTCCACTGCCAAGCTCGGTGGGAAAGGCTGCTTATTTCGAGGGTTCTGAAATTACTGATAATAGGCAGCTTGCAAGAGGCCCAGCCGGTGCGTCCAAAAGGTGAAGATTGCTAGAGCCAGCTTGGTTCTCTCCCGATGGATATGGGGACTATCTGTTCGGATAGCACTGAACGAGAGAGCTTTGACGGGTGGCAGCCTCTCGCCTTTTGGCGCTAAAATACGCGACGCTTGGCTGCTCTCTACCCTCGGGTGATCCAGGCAAGGCGTAACCGTGCAACCTAAGCTTTTAGCGCTCCGCGGCCCGCTACAAGAGTCTGAATTACCCTTCTCTACGCCAGTATCGATGGGGCGAGCGGGCTCCAACGCAATCTGCGTTGACGATCCGGCAGTCTCTCCGGTGCACTGCCAAATCGTTTCCAGGAATGGCGAGTTTCTACTGAGCGATCTGGATAGTCCCTCCGGAACCTTTGTCAATGGAATCCCTATCCGGGAACGTATCCTGGTTCACGGAGACGAGATAGCCATTGGCGGTTCGCTATTCCTTTTTCAAATGGAGACTGGCGCCGGCGACGCAATCAGCGCGGTTTATCTCGACGATACGACTGCGCCCGGAACCGGGGAACAGCAGTTACGTCAGGATGAACTTGTGTATTTGCAGCCGCAATCATTGGCTGCCTTATCTCCGTCCGCGCGCTCCGACCGCGCTTTGAGCACGCTACTTAAGATCAGCGCAGCAATCGGGTCGATTCGTGACGTGGAGTCACTGCAGTGGCAACTGCTGGGGATGATTTTCGATGTGATACCCGCCGAGCGGGGGGCCATTGTCCTGGTGGACGGGGCTGCGGAATTTACCTCGTCCGTGGCTTGGGATCGCGTGTCGGGGCCCGAGCATCCGGTTCACGTGAGCCGTTCACTGATGCGACGCGTAATCCAGAATGGCGTCGCGATTATCGATCAGGAGAAAGAGCAGACTGCCGCGCATCCGAGGAGCCAACCCTCCTCGGGGCGATCCATCCTCTGCGTGCCTCTTGCTGTGGGAGGCCGGGCGCTGGGAATTATTTATCTCGACTCCGCGAACGCCGAAGCGGTTTTCGCGAAGGATGATTTGCAGCTTCTTGCGGCCATCGCGGGGCTCACCGCAATCAGCATCGAGAATGCGCGGCAATTTGAGCTCCTGGGCAGCGAGAATCAACGGCTGCGCGCGGAGATCAGCCTACAGCACGACATGGTCGGCCAAAGTCCTCTTATGCGTCAGGTGTACCAGTTCATCGAGAAAGTAGCGCCCAGCGATTCCACGGTTTTGATTCAGGGCGAAAGTGGAACGGGAAAAGAGCTCGCGGCGCGGGCCATTCACAGAAACAGCCTGCGCAAGGATCAGTCCTTTGTAGCGCTGAATTGCGCCGCGCTTACGGAAACACTACTGGAGAGCGAGCTTTTTGGGCACGAGAAAGGAGCGTTTACCGGCGCCATCTGTCAGAAGAAGGGACTGCTGGAGGCGGCCGAAGGAGGTACCGTCTTTCTCGATGAAATCGGTGAGCTTTCGCTGACATTGCAGGCTAAGCTTTTGCGTGTCCTGCAGGAGCGCGAATTCGTCCGTGTCGGAGGAACGCGGCCGACCAGGCTCAACGTACGTTTTCTGGCCGCCACTAACAAAAACTTACAGAAAACTGTTCGCGAAGGCGAGTTCCGGCCCGATCTATTTCATCGGCTTAACGTCATTTCCTGCACGCTGCCGCCGCTGCGCGAGCACCCCGACGACATACCCTACCTCGCGGAGTATTTTGCCGCCCGCTATGCCAAACGATGCAATCGCAATGTGACAGGAATCTCCGGAGAGGCGCGAGCGTGTCTGGTTCAGTACGATTGGCCGGGTAATGTTCGAGAGTTGGAAAATGCCATGGAGCGCGCTGTGGTCATCGGGTCAGGTAACCTCATCCTGCCTGAGGACTTGCCTGAAACGTTACTCGAAGTTTCGCGTACTTTCGCGGGCACGCCGGCTCGATATCACGACGCTGTTCGAGATGTGAAGGAACGGCTGATTCTCGATGCTTTCGAGCAGAGCGACGGAAAGATCACCGAGGCCGCCAAGCTGCTTGGGCTAAATTCCAACTATCTACACCGGCTTATTCGCAATCTAGATTTACGGTGGGCGCTTGAAAAAAAATCGAAGTTGTAGCGATAACGAGTAAGAACAGGGCAAGCTGTGGGGCTTGCCCTGTCGTTGTATGAATCTTTGATCGTTACGACTGGGAGGTTACGGGTGTCAAGCCACCGATCGCCCGCGGAGGAAGTGCATGATGATCGAAATAATCGCCAACACCAGTAGAATGTGAATCACCCCGCTCGTGACATGAAAGGCGACGAAACCTAGCAACCACAGCACCAACAGAACCAAGCCGATTAAAGCCAACACATAGCCTCCTAGACGAAATATTTCGTCTTTGACTTGTGAAGGATGCGCTGCCCCTGTCGCGATGCCCATCGGGCAATTGTCGTACAAAAGCAGCAAAGTTCCGGTACCGCCGCCCTTCTCATAACCCTATCCTAGGCAAATGGCCTTGCAGGCATTTTTGTTATCGAGAGGTTGCCCTGAGTCCTGCAATTCCGGCCTGTTTCTAGCTGACACCGACCCAATCGCGGATCTCGGCGTACCGGTCCTCAGAAAGGACCCCTTTTCCGACCAAATCATGTACGGAACCATAAGGCCGCCCGGCAACGATCCGATGAGCGTCTCGGCGTGTAATTCCCGGTATTGCCATCAACTCGCCCTGACTCGCGGTATTCAAGTCAACTTTACGGCTGCGCCCCCGTTCCCAACCATCTTTCACGCCTTGCGCCGCGGCACGTGCCTGTTCCGCGGCTGTTTTGGCAGCATCTTTCAATTCGCGGCCTGCTTCCTGAATTTCAGGCTTGGCTCGCTCTGTCGCTTTAGCGACTTCGTCGCGAGTTTTCTGAGCATCTTCCCGCTTCTGCTCTTCGGTACGATTATCGCTTTGGAGCCAACCGCATCCGGCGCTCGCACTTAGGGCCAAAACGCACGAAAAAACCAACAAGGTCGGTGAACGAAAGGGCATGAGTCTGGCCTCCTTCCAGTTGGATGCTTCAGGAGATGTTAGGACTGAGCGGGGCCGCGGGGCAGTGTGCAAATCGCTTCTAGCGGGTTATCAAAGTGGATTGGCTGGCCACGCACCGCCATGCGCCATCCTGGTTGATCCAGGTGTCGGTAAAGCGCCCATGCCGAAGGAACGGCTTGCCTTTGTCCAGGCCTTTGTCACGATACACTCCGGTGACTACCGCCGCATTGCCATATACATGCACGCTCATCCCATCATTATTGATCTGCTCTTGCTGGACATTGCTGTGCATCGTGCTTTCCAGGAATTCCTTCTTATTCATCAATGTACCGTCATAATCGACATACACCAGCGAGTCGCTCAACAGCTGGTTCAGGGCCACCGCGTCCTTGCTCTGCTCCGCATGGTTCCAGGCACTCTCCAGTGCCAAGAGGTGGCCCTCTTCTCCACCTTGTTTCGCTGGATCCTGAGCAAACAACAGAATCACGGAGAACATTGCCAAAAAACCGGTAGTCACTAGAGTGCGCATCGCGTGCCTTCCTTCAGAGATTCAAGTCTTCTCGACCGAGCCGTAGAGATTGGGCTTGCTCAATGGCCTGGACCAGGACCGCCATTGGGCCTCCTATCTAACACAGCCTCGCTCACCCATCAAACCGCAAAACGGGCTGAGTTTGCTCGCGCGCGAATGCTTTGATAAAGTGACAACATCGTCCGCAAAGGGAATCTAGGAGGAGGGTAGTGGCCGTCTCTCAAGAGTTGCTGGACATTCTTGTCTGTCCCATGTGCAAAACGCCCGTCACCATGACGACCGACCGGTCCGGCTTGAAATGTCAGACATGCCGGCGAGTCTATCCGATTCGCGATGACATCCCGGTTATGCTACCGGAAGAGGCGACTGTCGCCCCGGAATAGCGCAAGCGCGTTTGTTTCCTTCTCTATGTCGAATAAGAGTAAGACAGATGCTAATCGTCTGAATCGTCTGATTCCTCGCTTGGGCGGAAAACGCATCGGCGTCCTCGGCGATCTTATGCTGGACCGCTACCTTTGGGGTACAGCGTCCCGCCTATCTCCGGAAGCCGCGGTGCCCGTCGTTGACCTTGTTGAGCAGAGCGAATGCCTTGGTGGCGCCGGGAACGTGGCGGCAAATTTATCGGCGTTGGGCGCGCGCGTGGAATGCTTCGGCGCGATCGGAAATGACGAACCAGGCTCCGCGATGCGTAAATGCCTGCGCGCCGCAAATATTATCGATAAGGGAGTTCTGGTCAATCGGCAAGGGATGACCATCCTTAAAACGCGCATTATTGCTCGCCATCAACAGGTTGTGCGCGTCGACCGCGAGCGTCGTGAACCCCTGCACCCAGAGACGGAAGAACGCCTCCTCCGCGCGTTGTTCGACGCGCTGAAGCACTTGGACGCTCTGGTTCTATCCGACTATGACAAGGGGCTGGTCACCGACGACTTTGCGGAGCGAGTGCTCAGCGCGTGTCATCAACTGCGGGTTTCTGTCTTTGTAAAGCCTAAGACATCACGGCTCTATGCTTATCGCGGGGCTCGGGTCATTGTCTGCAATGCTAAAGAGGCGGGATTTTTTGTGACTCGTTCGCTCGGGGACAACAAATCGGTGGAAGAAGCGGGCCGTGCCCTGCTGGCGCATTTTGGCTGCGGCGCCGTGCTCATCACCCGTGGAGACAAAGGCATGAGCCTGATCGAAGAAACGTCACCGCGCGCCCTGCATATTCCCGCCACGGGATTCGAGGTCACCTACGCCCGGATTGGCAGGCCGGGAGTCGAACGGAACGCGACCGGGCGGCAGGTGTTTGATGTGACAGGGGCAGGCGACACGGTGCTGAGCGTCCTCGCACTCGCCGCAGCCTCCGGCGCTGCCCTTGCCGACGCTGCGGTCCTGGCCAACACTGCCGCTGGCGTAGCCGTCAGTAAACTGGGCACTTCTACGGTGAGCCCCGAAGAACTGAGCCACGCTCTCACGGAAATTCATTACTAGCCAATTATTTTTGGACCGGGTTGCCTGTTTACCCCGATGCCGGAGGATCGCCGCTGAGCGCAACTCGGCATTACCGCAAGTCTGGAAGGAATTACTTGTGTTTCCCTGTGAGCCGCTAGGGGGGGAAACTAAACGATTTATCTTCCGTGTTCATCCACACGGTCACCACGCGTGTTCTGCGGCTCTTCTCGGCGTCCGACGCATCCGGCAAAGGAGCGAATGGACTCACCGCCACTTCGACGGCCACGCTGCTGGTCGAATCGCTTGGTGAGCTGATCTTCATAATTTTGTAGCTCTTCACCGGACCGTAATATCCGTAGGGTCCCCAATCCGTGAGAAAGTCCGGCAGGCGATAGCTCGGCTTGGCCTTCCAGAGTTGGTAGGCGGTGTTGGTATCCCCGGCGACCAACGCATCAAAGAAGCGTTGCGCGGCCCGCTGTTCGGGATAAAACCTTAAGGTCAGGTAAAGCACCCCCGCAGCCAAAATCAGTAGTGCTCCGACTACAAATTTCAAATGCCTGCGTTTACTGGCAGTTTCGTCCGGCGGTTCAAAAAGGGCCATCGCGAGGGGCTCCGCAATGTGAGCGTAGCACAGCCGCTCTCACACGCGCCAACGTCAACGGGGAAGGTCAAATGTCATTGGAAGGGATGCAAATTGCGCTACGCTTCCAGCGCTCCGCCTGCCCCCGCTGGTAATTCGATCTGATATTTGGTGCGGGCTTTTTCCGCGTGCAGCTCCAGGGCGAAGCCGATTAATTTGTCGATCAGTTCGCGAAATGGTATGCCGCTGGCTTCCCACATTTTGGGGTACATGCTGATGGAGGTGAACCCGGGGATGGTGTTCACTTCATTTAAGAAGATCTTTCCACCTTTTTTCTCCAGGAAAAAATCCACTCGTGCCATCCCGCTCAATTCCAGCGCGCGGAAAGCCGCCAACGCGAACGACTGAATCTTCTTGACCTGCCCTACCTTCAACTTCGCCGGGATTAGGAGCTGCGTGCCTTCCTCCAGATATTTCGCCGCGTAGTCATAGAATTCCCGGTGCGGCACAATTTCGCCTGGAATCGAGGCCGCGGGCTCGCTGTTTCCCAGCACGGCCACCTCGATCTCGCGCGCCACCATGGCCCGCTCCACCAAGATCTTCATCGCAAATTCCGAGGCAAGATCCAGCGCCGGGGCAAGCTCTCCCCGGGAATGCACCTTGGTCATACCCACGGAAGAACCGAGCGTGGCAGGTTTCACGAATACCGGATACCTGAACTTTCTTTCGATAGCACGTTGGATTTCTCTGGGGTTCTTCTCCCAATCGTCGCGGCGCACGCTAATCCACGGCACCACCGGAATTTTTGACATCTGCAGCAAGCGTTTGGCGACGTCCTTGTCCATCCCAATCGCTGATCCCAATACGCCGGCGCCGACAAACGGCAACCCTGCTAGGTCTAACAGTCCCTGGATTGTCCCGTCTTCCCCAAATGTTCCGTGCATTACCGGGAAGACTACATCCAGACGCTGGCCGCCACCGGCCCCGTCCAGGCGTACCAGAGCCGCGTCCGTAGGGTCGGCGGTCATCATTACTCGCTGGCCGCCCTTCAAGACTTCCGGCAGCATCTTCTGCGCTCCAACTCCGACCAACCAATGCCCTTCTTTAGTGATTCCAATCGGCACCGGTTCATACTTGTCCGGATCTAACCCCCGAATCACCGCAGCCGCTGACGCCAGCGAAACTTCATGCTCGCCAGAACGCCCGCCAAACAGCACTCCCACGCGCAACCGCTTTTTCTCTTGAGTCACAGAATTGTCTCGGCCCGAATCGGGTTGGTGGATTTACGCTCGCTTCAGCCTCCAGTTATAAGGCAAAGCCGACCTGCCGTCCCCTGCGATGTCCGGACATGTTTCGGGAGCCGCAACCGAGTGAATTTAGCGATGGAACCATTTCGATTTGCGTTCGTCTATGTATCAACAGGCCGAACCGGCTGCTCTCGGGGTGTTACGGGATGGAAACTTTCATGCACGACCTGCGTTACGCAATGCGCACGCTGCGGCGCGACATCGGCGTTTTCCTCGCCGCGGTCACTGGCCGGTTATCTGCCGGCCCTTCGCGCGGGACGAATCCAGCCCATGTCCTCACTGCGCGCGGCCTGATGGCCTTTTACAGGATCTTCTTACCCAGTCCGGAAAGAACCAGCTCAACGCCGAGCAAAGCCGTGCGATTATGCTCGTCAATCACCGGATTAATTTCCACGATTTCCAGCGAAACCATCGCTTCGGTATCCGCGAGCATTTCCATCGCTAAATGCGCCTCGCGATAGGTCACCCCGCCTCGCACCGGTGTACCCACTCCGGGCGCGTCGGAGGGATCGACAAAGTCCATATCCAAGCTCACCGAAATCCCGTCCGTGTCGTCCATCGCGTACTTCAGTGCATCGCTCATTACCTCGCGCATTCCACGCTCATCAATGTCCCGCATGGTAAAAACGTGCACGCCCGATTTCTTAGCCAGCTTCTTCTCCTGCGAATCCAAATCGCGAATGCCCACGAGCGAAATATTCTGCGGTTCCACCTTGGGCCGGAATCCTTGCAACTCCACTAACTCGATTGCTCCGTATCCCATTGCCGCAGCCAGCGGCATCCCGTGCACGTTTCCCGACGGGGATGAATCCGGCGTGTTGATGTCGCCATGAGCGTCCAGCCAGATCAGTCCAATCTTCTTTTCCTTTTTCTTGTAATGACCGGCGACGCCGGATAGCGAACCTGCCGCAATGGAATGATCCCCGCCCAAGACCACCGGCATCATGCTTTCGTCCAGCGTCTTCTCCACAATCGCCGCCAAGTCCTTGCATGCATCGGCGATCTCCGCCAGGTACTTCGCACGCTTTTCCCCGTAAGACATCTCTTCGGGCTGCTTAACGGAGATATTTCCGATGTCCTCGACCTGATGCCCTAACTGTTTGATCCGCGCTTGGAGACCGGCCACGCGCAGCGCCGACGGCCCCATATCCACGCCACGCCGGCTAGCTCCCAGATCCATGGGCACACCAATGATTCGTATTTTCTGCGGCATTTTTGATGTCCTAGCTAAGGATCAAGGATATACCCGGTAAAGCATGCGCGGGAACGGAATCACTTCGCGAATGTGCTCTGCCCCGCAAATCCAGGCTACGGTGCGTTCCAGCCCCATGCCAAACCCCGAATGCGGAACGCTTCCGTAACGGCGCAAGTCCAAATACCACTGGAAAGCATCGTCCGGCAGTTTATGCTCGCGCAGCCTTTTCAGCAGCAGATCGTAATCGTGAATGCGTTGGCTGCCCCCGATTATCTCGCCGTAACCTTCAGGGGCCAGCATATCGAAAGCCAGGGCCAAGTCAGGGCGCTCCGCATCGGGCTGCATATAGAAGGCCTTAATCGATGCTGGATACCGGTGCACCAACACGGGCCGATCGAATTCGTTTGAAATAATGGTCTCTTCGTCTCCGCCAATATCGTCGCCAAACTTTGCCGAATTTCCGTGCTTCTGCAACACTTTAATGGCTTCCTCGTAACTGACTCGTGGAAACGGCGGCTTCACATTTTGCAGTTTGGAGGTGTCCCGTTTCAGCGTCTCCAGTTCCCGCGGCTTGTTCTTAAGAACCGACTGCACAATCGCGCTCACCAAGCCTTCGCCCAGCGTCATTGCTTCGTCCAACTCGACGTAAGCGGCTTCCGGTTCCAGCATCCAGAATTCCGTCAGGTGCCGCCGCGTCTTCGACTTTTCCGCGCGAAATGTCGGGCCAAACGTGTACACCTTCCCTAGCGCCATCGCAGTGGCTTCGATGTACAGTTGTCCGCTCTGCGTCAGATATGCTTTTTCGTCATCGATGTAATTCACTTCAAACAGCGTGGAAGTCCCCTCACAAGCTGCAGGTGTAAACATCGGCGCATCAGTCAGCGTGTACCCCTGGCTGTCCATGAAGTCGCGTGCCGCCCGTTCGGCCTCCGCGCGAATCCGCAAAATCGCCGCTTGCCGCGGGGTGCGCATCCACAAATGCCGGTGATCGAGCAAGAAGTCCACACCGTGTTCTTTCAACTGAATAGGAAACGGGGTGTTCTCAGCAACTCTCTGCACCACCTGGACCTGACTCACGCCCATCTCGTACCCGCCCGGTGCCCGCTGCTCGGCGCGAATCTTTCCTGTAACGATTACGCTCGATTCCTGGGTCAATCCTTTCAGCGCTGCGAATGCCTCAGGATTTTCTTTCAACGCGGCCACTCCCTGGATAATCCCGGTCCCATCCCGAAAAATTGGGAATACCAATTTCCCGGACTCTCGCAAGTTATAAAGCCACCCGCGAATCGTCACTACCTGCCCGTCGTACTTTCCCGCCTGCTCAATCGTAATTACCGTCATGCGCTCTGTACCCCAAGAACAAAAAGCCCGTCATTCTGTGGCCATCAGATGAAGATGCCCGAAGAAACTCAATTGCAGGTACTGAAGGTAATGAGATTCGGGTGCAGTTTTCCGAAAAGGACTGGTGAAGGGCCGCCTACCCCCATTCCTCTTCAAATCGGTCCCAGGCTTTAGCCGCCGCCGCAAGTTGCTCTTGCGCTGAAGCCGTGTCCGGGCCCGTCTTTTCCTTTAGCTCCAGTAACAACGGTAAATCTGTCACCGGCGCCGTCTTCAAAATCTTGGTCGCATCTTTCCAACGGATGGACCCATCGTAGGGCGGCAAATGTTCGTCTTTCTCTCCATGGTTGTCGTGGACGTGCGCGCCCACCACCAAGTCTCGCAAAGGAGCAAAGCTCCGCTCTATGCGTTCATCCTCCGGTCCATCCGACAGAAACGCGTGGCCTACGTCAAAATTAAATCGCAACCCGGTCAACCGCGTCTCATCATAAAACGCTCGCAAATACTCAGGACTGCCCATCTCGCTGGTTGTATTCTCTACGCAGATGGTTACGCCCACATGCTTCGCGTGCAGAATCAAGTGTTCCAGGGAGCTAAACGCCGCGTCGCGCTTACGAGGATCTGTGGTTTCGCGAGTTCCACCCATGTGAAAAATCATGCGCGGAAAGGGCAAGTCCTCGGCAATGTCAATCGCTCGCTTCAACTCATCCATGGCCTCTATCCGCCGCACTCGTTCCACCTCGCAGATGGACAGCGGTTGCCCGCTTTCCCGAGTTGCACTAAGGTCTCGACTGGTGGGTGCGTGCAGTGAAGTCAGGGTCAGCCTCAGATCAGAGAGCGCCGCCCCTACTTCTCTCGCTTCGGTCTTGGAGGTGTAATCAAAATGTCCTCGCGAGCAAAATATTTCTATCCCGGAGAATCCTGCCCCGGCGATGTGCCCCAGCAACTCTCGAGTCAGCTTCCGCGAAACAAACAGGTACGTCGATAGAAGTCGTTCCACTTTTCGTTCTCGTGCCCTCTAAGATCTTCGTCCGTGAAGTCTGTTTTAGTAGCCTACCGCAGCCCCTTTGTCCCGCGGGTCCGCCGCCCCCATGCGCTCCCCGGTCTTCGCATCAATCCCGATTGCATTCACCAATCCAATATGCCCGCGACGCTTCACTGTAAATCCCCTTGCCTGCAGGGCTTTCGCCATTCCTTCTGGAAAATCCGCTTCCATAAAAATCTGATCGGGCAGCCACTGGTGATGAAATCTCGGGGCATTAATGGCCGCCTGCGCGTCCATGCCCAATCGCATCCAGTTAATCACGCTCAGCAGCGTCGCCGAAATTATGGTCGGACCTCCTGGCGATCCTGTGACGAAACTTAACTTCCCGTCGCGCAATAAAATCGTCGGCGTCATGGAGCTCAACGGCCGATGCCCCGGCGCAATAGCATTCGCTTCCGATTGAATCAATTTAAACAGTGCGTTCGGTACGCCCGGCTGGGCGGTGAAATCATCCATTTCATCGTTCAACAAGAATCCCGCCGTGCTTGTAATATGCGACCCGTAGCTGTTGTTGAGTGTATACGTGCTGGCCACCGCATTCCCTGCGGCATCCACCACCGAAAAATGCGTCGTGTGAGGTCCCTCGCCCAGACTAACCAGCGTTGATGGCACCGTTGCCAGCGCCGCCACACCGCACGCATGCGGCTTTCCGGCGCTTACTTCCTTGCTCGATGATGCCCGCTGCGCGTCAATGGTCTCGGCCAATTCCTTCGCGTAGCAGGGCGCCGTCAACCCTGCTACCGGCACGTTTGAATAATCAGGATCCGCTAGATACGCCGCGCGGTCCGCAAAAACTCGCCGCATCGTCTCTGCAACCATGTGCACACTCTCGACATCCTCCCAACCCTTCAGCGGCACATCCTTCAGCATATTCAAGGCCTCAATGATCGCCACGCCACCCGAACTTGGCGGAGGGGAAGTCAGCACTTCCCATTTACGTCCCTCGCTTTCATAAGTTGCGCGCAGTACCTGGCGGACCTTTGGCTTGTACGCCGCCAGGTCATCCATGGTGATCAGCCCGCCGGACCTTGCCATGTCCGCCGCTATCACGCGCGCGGTCTCACCACTGTAGAATTCCTCCGCCCCATTGTGCGCAATGCTCTTCAGCGTCGCCGCCAGCTCCGGCTGCTTGAGTACATCTCCGGCCTTCCACATCTTCCCGTCATTCAAAAAAATCCGCCGGCTCACTGGAAATCGCGCAAGCCCAGATTTCTCTTCCTGCAACTGCCGCGCAAGCTTCTCGCTAATTGCAAACCCATCTTCCGCCAAATGGATTGCCGGCCCCATGGCGTCCGCCCACTTCATCGTCCCGTAGGTTTTCAGTGCCAACTCGAGCCCCGCAACCGTCCCCGGCACTGCAACCGACTTGTACCCAATGACCGAAGCCTCTTCATCCAGCTTCCCGTCTGGCTTGATATACATATTCCGTGTCGCCTTGCCGGGCGCGACCTCGCGATAATCCAAAAATGTCGCCGGCCCGTTGGCCATGCGCACCAACATAAACCCGCCCCCGCCGATGTTGCCGGCTGCCGGTTCCACCACCGCCAGCGCAAACGCCACTGCCACCGCTGCGTCCACTGCGTTCCCGCCACGCTTCAAAATCTCCACGCCGGACTTGGATGCCAACTCCTCATCCGTGACCACCATCACTTTGGTTCCGCGAACCGCTTCTTTAGGCCAATCCTTAGCCGCCTCCGCGCGCTCCTTATATTCAGACGCAGCTTGTCCTCGCACTACCCCAGGCGTCAGTATTGAAGCCGCCATACCTAATGCGCACAACCATGTTTTCCTTTGGTTTCTCATCGTAAACAAAAGACACTAAGTGATTAAGCTCACATCGTCAAGGTAAGCCCATCCCTGATGTTCTGTTCTCTACTCTCCGTAGCCGAGCAATCCTCCACACAATGTGGTCTAATCCACTCAACTCCGTTCTGAGGAGGCCTTTGCACTTGAATATGCTCGCTAGATACGTGTGCGCCGCCGCGTCCTTCCTTCTCGTATTTTGCTGCCTTTGTGCAGCCCAGTCCTCGCCGCCTCCCGATCTTGACTCCTACGTGACCCGCGTTCTCAAAACCTTCGAAGTTCCTGGCCTCTCCGTCGCCATCGTCAAAGACGGCAAGACTGTTCTTGCCAAGGGCTACGGCGTCCGCAAACTTGGCGAATCCACGCCCGTAGACGCCAATACTCTCTTTGGCATCGGCTCCAACACCAAAGCCTTCACGAGCGCCGCACTCTCCACCCTGGTCGACGCCCACAAAATCTCCTGGGATGATCCGGTCTACCAACGCCTCCCCGGTTTTCAGATGTATGACCCCTGCGTCTCCCACGAAATGACTATTCGCGACCTGCTCACCCATCGCAGCGGCATGGGCCTCGGCGAAGGCGATCTTCTCTTCTGGCCTCACACCACCTACACTCGCGACGACATCATTTATCGCCTGCGTTTTATGAAGCCAGCCTCCAGTTTTCGCAGCCATTATGCCTACGACAATCTTCTGTACATGACTGCCGGGCAAATCATTCCAGCCGTAACCGGAAGGTCCTGGGATGATTACGTGCGCGAATACATCCTCGGCCCGCTCGGAATGACCAATACCAACTTGAGCACCTCCGCATTCAAGTCCGGCGATGATTACGCCTGGCCACATTCCAAAGTAGACGGCGAACTTGAAGTCCTTCCCTTCCAGAATCTCGATAACGTCGGCCCGGCCGGCTCCATCAACTCCTCCGCCGCTGAAATGGCTAAGTGGGCCGCCCTCCAGCTAAATCGCGGCAAACTTCCCGGTGCCGATAAACGTGTGTTCAGCGAAGCGCAATCGCGCGAAATGTGGTCTCCGCAGACCATTCTCCCCAGCGGCGAGCGCCCCGGCCCACTCTCCGCCCTGAGCACCAAGTTTGCTGCGTACGGCCTAGGTTGGGGACTTCGCGATTATCACGGCCGCAAACTCGTCGGCCACACCGGTGGCGTCTCCGGCTTCGTTTCGCGAGTTATGCTGGTGCCGGAGGAAAATCTTGGCGTCGTGATCTTAACCAACGCCGAGCAAAGCGGAGCTTTCGACTCCATTCTTTTTCACATCCTCGACCACTACTTCGGTCTGCAGCCTGCCGACTGGGTTGCCGCCTTCAAGGCTTCCGATGAAGCGGATGAGAAGGATGCGCGGGAAATCCTGGCGAAACAGAATTTTGGACGCGCGGCGAACAGTAAACCTTCCTTGTCTCTCGAAAAATACGCCGGTATCTACAGCGACCCCTGGTACGGATCCATCACCATCCGCAGCGCCAGCGGCACCCTGATTTTCTCAATGGATCATACGCCCAGCGCTGTGGCCGACCTCCAGCACTGGCAATATGACACGTTCAAAGCCCATTGGCGCGACCGCACGATCGAAGACGCCTTCGTTACATTCGCCCTTAAACCCGATGGCTCCGTCGACCATTTCACCATGGTTGCGGTCTCCCCGTTAGCCGACTTCAGTTTCGACTACCAGGACCTCTACTTCACTCCCCAACAACCGACGCATTAGAATAAGAACTTCAGCGCCACCTGCACCAGCCTAGGCGCCCCAGCTGACAAAATTTTCCCCGCCGTCGGCGAATTCAAGTCATTGTCCGGCAACCCAAAATTGGCATGGTTGAACAAATTGAAGAATTCGCCGCGTAGCTGCAAGCTCTTCGCTTCCGTTAACCGTATATTCTTGAAAGCTGAGAAATCCCATTGCGCGAATCCAGGTCCCTCTACGATGTTGCGCCCAGCATTGCCAAATTGCCCCGCGTTCAGCACCGGGTCAAGTCGTTGAAATGCGCCGGTGTTAAACCACTGCGCGCTCGTATGCGGGCCCACATTAGGGTTTCCGATCAGGTTCGGACGCCCGCTCGAAAATCCTGAAATCTCCGGGGCCCCTCCTTGAAACGTCACGTCGCGCGAGTCGTACACCGTAAATGGTGTGCCGCTCATGAACGTCGTAATCCCGTTTACTTGCCAATCTCCCAGCACATGCTGGTACCAATTTTGCGGGCTCTTCCAGAACGGCAAGACCCACTGGTAACTCAACACGAATCGGTGCCGCGCGTCGAAAAGCGACCTGCCCCGTTCCGCGCCAATGTCAAATGGGTTCTGCGCCAAATCGTTTTCGCCCGCCACGCTTTGCGACGCCGACCCCGTGATGTTGAACGAAGAAACGTCATCAATTGCTTTCGACAATGTATAGGACGCGAGCAACGACACGCCGTGCCCGAATCTCTTCCGCACACTCGTCTCTAGCGCGTTGTATGACGAATTGGAAATCCCCGAAATCAGCCCCGCGGATGAAAATACGCAAGAATTCGGCTGCGCCAGGGTACACCCGGAAAACAACCGCCGCTGATCCGCATTGTTCGGATTCGATTGGCCAGGCACGAACACCGCCGGATTCCCTTCCACAAACCGCGGCAGCTTCGTTCCTTTCGTTCCCACGTAGTTCACTTCCGCCAGCCAGTCGGATCCGAACGAGCGCTGCACCCCCAAGTTCCAGTCCTGCGCGTACGGCAGCCGCAGATGGCGGTCCAGAGTCAGCAGCGTCATCGGCTCCGCGAACGTCGTGCCGGTAAACGGATTTGCGCCGTTGAACGGATCCGCAAAATTCGGCAAAGTCACTTGTGGTGTCTGCAGGAACGGCGGCGCGCTGCTGGGCGTCTGCAAAGGGCCGCCCTGCCCCGTGTAATATGGGTCGTAGAAAATTCCGTAAGCCGTCCGGACCAGCCACCGAGAACTCCCCGTCGGATCCCATGCCAGTCCGACGCGCGGCGCAAAAGCTGTCTTCTCCGTGGGAATCAATCCGGCTGGCACTCCCGCATCACCTGGATACACCAATCCGGCCGGCGCGCTCGGCATCACGCTCGATTGCACCCCCGGTTCAAACAGGTTTTGTCGGTTGCGAATCTCCGTGTAAGGGAATGGCAGTTCGTATCGCAAGCCATAATTCAATGTCAGACGCCGCGTAACCTTGTACGTATCCTGCGCATACAGATTCACGCTGTTTCCCCGCAAGCCGCGCGACGGATCGCCCCCGCCTTGAAGGAAAAACACCGGCTGGCCAAATAAAAAACTCGCAAATGCGTTGTTTACCGGGTATGTCGAGAATACGAAGAAGCCGTTGGACGCAATCCCAAAGAGCACATTGATCTGGTCGTGCTGGTATCCCCCGCCAAATTTCATCTCGTGCGGGCCGTGAATCCAGGTCAGGGAACCCGAAATGTCAAAGGAGTTTTGATAAGTATCCCGCGGTCCGGTGATCGGATCCCCAATGGAGGCGAAGCCAGCCACCTGCACGAACGGTGGGCCAGCGGCCTGATCGAAGGACGACTGATACTGAAATCCGAGGGAAGTTGGCAAAGTGTGATTCTCGTGCTCATCAAACAGAAACTTGTTACGCAAAAACGAAAAACGAGCCACTCCCACCAGTGTCGGTGAAAATGTGTGCGTCTCCTGTGCCACAAAATTCTGCGCACGATGATCTTCGCCCACAGGGAACCCTGGCACGTTGGCTCCCGAGGTGGACAATGGATCGAGCCGGTTCCCTTGGCTGAACAGGTACCGGAAATTCAAGCTGTCCTGCGAGGTTAGATAGTGATCGATCCGGACCCCGAATTGATCGTCGTCTTCGCGCAGCGTCTGCTCTGCCGTGAACGTATTCGCTCCAGACGTCGGCTGGGGATAGAACCCGAGCAACTGTTGGGAGATCGCGTTAATGAACGGCAACTGGTTGTTTGGAAAAGGCTGCCCGTTAAATTCGTTAATTAGCTGGTTGGCCAGATTGTTGCACAGTCCGCCGGAAAACCCTTCCGGGCATAGCTCCGAAAAGTTGCCTTGCCGCTCGTTCAGTGAAGGCACCGTGGCAATCCGCGATTCCCCTTGGCGGTTGCGAAAACCTTCATAAAATCCAAAGAAAAAAGTCTTGTCTTTCCGGACCGGGCCGCCCAGCGTTCCTCCGAACTGGTTTTGTTTCAACGGTTCCACGCTTTGCGAAATGACGTTGGCGGCATCCATCGCGTCATTCCGCAGAAACTCCCACAATGCTCCATGAAAGGCGTTCGAGCCCGACCGTGTCACGATGTTAGTTGTCGATCCCGAGCTGTGCCCGAATTCCGCGTTCGCGGTGTGCGTCAAAATCCGGAACTCCGCGATCGCGTCCACCGGCGGCTTCATCACAAATCCGCCATCCACGCTGTTGAAATTATTCGCCCCGTCCACCAGGAAATTATTCGATTCCGGCCGCTGCCCGTTCACCGCATAGGCCTGCCCATCGCGCAGCGATCCGCCGGCCGCTGCCAATCCCGCCGTAATCGGCACAACTCCCGGCTGTAGCGTTCCCAGTTGGCTGAAATTTCGCCCGTTCAGCGGCAAGTCCAGAATCGCCCGCTTCTCTACGATCTCGCCCAGCGTCGAGGAGCTGCTCTCGATCAGCCCGGCATCGGCGCTCACGTGAATTTCCTGCGTAGTGGTTCCGATCGCCAAGCGCAGCGTCACCGTCGCTGTCTGATTCACATCCAGCGATATGCCGTCCTGCGACAGCTTCTGGAAACCTTGTGCTTCGGCTTGAATTCGGTAATGCCCGATGGGCAACGCCACCAGCAAATACGCTCCTTTCGCATCGGTAATCGCGGTGCGGTTAAATCCTGTTTCCACTTGCGTCGCAGTTACGGTCGCCCCGGAAATCACTCCCCCGCTGGGATCCGCAATAATTCCGCGGACGCTCGCGGTGGTTTCTTGCGTCATGGAAGGAATCGCGCTCCAAAAGATCATCGCCGCCGCAGACACCCATCTCGTCACGTTGAAAAATGCTTTCATCCACTCCCCTTTCGGCCGGTCACGCCAAACGCCGAGCCTTGCGGAAACTCCTCGCGCCTCGACGGAACGACTTTGTGGCGCGATACGTCTTGCTAGCACCGGGATCTTCGTTAAAGTGGCGCGAGTATGCGGATGCGACGAACGTCACTCAATAATTGAAAAGTAGTATTTTGGCTGGAACTTTCGATACTGGTGGTTTCGCTAATGCTTTCGCATTATCGCAAAAGCGCGTATTCGCAGGATTCAGGACCTTCCGGAAGAAATGCAGGTGTGTCGCTTTCTAGGTTGACTTGCCTGCAGAGGCCATCAGCCAGTTCTGCAGCACACCCACAAAGTGCGGTTTCACGTCGTGGAATGCCAGGCCCATCCCTAAATTCGGGTGGCAATAGACCACAATGGCAGGACTCTCGAAGAAATATTCCTCGGTGAAAATCTTTACGTAGACGCTGGTCCCTTTGGGCAGCGGATTCAGCGTGTCAACGTAGCAGCCGTGCAAGCTCAATTCGCTCACCTGCGCGTTCATTCGCGTCCCTGCTTCTACTTCCAGCAACTCTGCGGACGCCACAAACGGCACCCGTGGCATGCGTCTTCGCTCTTGTTCCATCTTTCCCGCTCTCCCAAACAATAGGCGGAGTGGATCGCAACTCCTAGCCGGCACCTTCATCTGTGGGCTGGCCCGACTGGATCGCAAACGCCTGTCCCCAATTTTCGCCGCGGAAATCCCCTCCGGTGTCAAATTTGAGCGGCACGGTGCCCTCCCAGTTACTCGGCGCCCGGCCGGCATCCATACCAGTTGTATCAATATTCTGCAAACCGGGTCACAATAGTTACCGGGGTCAACCATTGTTAGCGACTAAGATCGATTGGAAGAAAAAGCGCGCGGAGTTGAGCACCAAGAGAGATCTGCTTTTTAGGAAGTATTCCAGAAATCCACACGACCTCAACCTCGCTTTAGAAATCAAAACGATCGACGACGAAGTTGCGGAATGCACCGATAAATTACGAGAAGAAACCCTAGCCGAACGTAAATCCAAGCCTGCGCCATGCTAGAATTATTCGGCCAATCCCGCGCCAAAGCCCTTCACGCGACGATTTAACCCGACTGCAATGCGCCGGGAGCTTCGTCCTCGGCCACACCCAGTGACCGAGAGCCGAACCATCTGCGATGCCCCTTGGCCATCCCGATTAGAACGTCCTCCCACCAAAGAATGCTACAATTCGCGCTCGTAAGTTATGCCTGACACCGTACCCATCGTCGCGGAAACCGTTCTGGAAGTGGTTTCTCCCGACGGCGCCCGCCGCTTCGTGCGCATTACCCAGACACCTTTCTTGATTGGCCGCGGCGCCGAGACTGGAAATCATCTTCAGCTCGCGGATCGCCGCATTTCCCGCAATTGCGCAGCAATCGTCGTCGAAGCCAACAAGCATTACATCGAGGACCGCGGCCAGCGTCGCGGCCTGTTCGTCAATGGAGACAAAGTCGAAAGCCGCGAACTTCAGGACGGCGATATCATCACCTTCGGGGTGGAAGACTCTTACGAAATTGTCTACCGTTCCGCGGCAGCTCTCGGCGACAATTCCATCCCGCAATTGCTCACGCGCATGGAGCATATCACCGGCTCCGACGTGGCTAGCGGCGCAGGCGCTCGCCTTAGCAAGCTCGATCAACTCCTCGCCGCCACGGCTCTCCTGCACTCTCAGCTTCCCCTCGACGAAGTCCTCGGCATGATGCTCAATCACGCCATCTCTGTGATGGATGCCGACCGCGGCGTGCTCCTCGAAGCTGATGACAAGGGAACGCTCCAAGTTCGACTCGCCCGCCGCAGCGGCGGTTTGCGTCTTCCTCCGGACAGTCTCGCCCCCAGCCAAACCGCAATCCAGCTCGCCCTCAAGAAGCAGCAAGCCGTAATCACCGAAGATCTCGCGCAGGCCGATATGGATTTGCAAGCCGCCCAAAGCATCGTCGCCCAACGGCTCCGCGCCGTGGTGGTTATTCCTCTCTACGCCTTCTCCCATGCCAAGACCGAAGAGTCCATGATCAATGTCAAGCAAGGCCAATTCCTCGGCGTCCTCTATCTCGATTCCCGCCGCCCTGCTGCATTCTCCAAGCTCGACCGCCAGTTGCTCGACGCTTTCACCGATCAAGCCGCCAGCATCCTCGACAACGCCCGGCTGGTCGCTCGCGAACGCGAACGGCAGCGCATGGAACAAGAAATCAACATCGCGCGCGACATTCAACAAGCCCTCCTGCCCCGTAACTTTCGTGACTATCCCCATCTCTCCGTGGCCGGATGCAATTTCCCCTGCCTCTCCGTCGGCGGCGATTATTTCGACGTCTTTCCCCTCAGCGAAAAACGCACCGCCTTTCTCATCGCCGACGTTTCTGGCAAAGGCCTCGGCGCCGCCCTGCTTACCACCATGCTGCAGGGCGTACTGTCCGGCATGACCCTGGGCACCGATCCCGCCCGGCTGTTCAACCACCTCAACCGCTTTCTCTGCGACCATGGCGATGTCGGCCGCTACGCCACTATGTTCTTCGGCATCCTCGACGAGCTAGGCTCCCTCGAGTACATCAACGCCGGCCACCCTTCGCCCATTCTCATCCGCCGCGATGGCACCGCCGAGGAAGGTTTCAAGGAGGGATCTTTCCCCGTAGGGTTGGTCCCCGAAGCGGAGTACGCCACCGCTTGCGTCAAGCTTGAGCCCGGCGATACCCTCGTGCTTTTCAGTGACGGGGTCACCGAAGCTATGGATCCTCAGGAAGAATTGTTCGGCATTCCGCGCCTGGTGCAACTTTTGACCGGCCACCACGAAACTCCACTCGACCTCTTGCAGAAGGTCCTGCTTGAGGCCGTCGAGAATTTCGCGCGCGGCGCCAGCCAGGCCGACGACCTGACCCTTCTGTTGGTTCGCTATCGTGCCACCAACGCTTCCCCCGAGACCGTTTTTCCTGCAACCCACACGACTGCCTCGGCCGATTGACATTCGCCCAGCCATACCCTCTGCCACCCGTTGCCCTTTCTATCGCCTCTCGAATCCCTCACTCCCCAAAAACCGTCCTTGACAGTTTCGCTCTTACGTTCTATGAATGGGGCTCCGCGAGACGTTGTCCTGCCTGCTCCGCTCGCGGCAGAGGGCCTCGATGAATCCTTCTCGTCGCGACTTCTTTAAGTTCACAACCGTAGGCGGCGTAGCAGCGGCTGTTTTCGGATTTGACCTGCAGCCTGCTTTCGCCCAGCTCCGCACCTTAAAGATCGCTCGCGCCAGTGAGACCCGCTCCACCTGCCCCTACTGTTCGGTAAGCTGCGGCGTCATCATCTATACCATTGGCGATCGCGCCAAAAACGTTACCCCACAGGTCGTCCACGTCGAGGGCGATCCCGATCACCCCATCAATCGCGGCACCCTCTGCCCCAAAGGCGCTTCTCTCCAGCAAGACATCCTCAATGAGCGCCGCTTGCTCAAGCCCCAGGTTCGCCGTCCCGGCGGTACCGAGTGGGAAGATATTTCCTGGGACGCTGCGTTGAGCGAAATCGCCGCCCGTGTCAAAAAAACTCGCGACGAGACCTTCATCGAAAAGGACGCCGCTGGCCATACGGCTAACCGCCTCGAATCCATCGCCTGGACCGGCGGCTGCACCGACACAAACGAATTCAACTATCTTGTCGTAAAATCGATGCGCGCCCTGGGGGTCGTGCATCTCGAAAATCAGGCTCGCGTTTGACACGGCCCCACGGTCTCAAGTTTGGGACCAACGTTCGGACGCGGCGCAATGACCAATGGTTGGGTGGACATCAAGAACACCGACATGATGCTCATCATGGGCGGCAACCCGGCCGAAAATCATCCTTGCGGCTTCAAGTGGCCCATCGAAGCCAAACGCAACCGCAATGCCAAAATGATTGTAGTGGATCCCCGTTTTACTCGTACCGCCTCAGTATCCGATCTTTTCTGCCAGATTCGCGCAGGGACGGACATCGCCTTCCTGGGCGGCGTGATTCGCTACGCCATTGAGAACAACCGCATTGCAAAAGACTATTTGCTCAACTACACCAACGCCGCTTTTCTTGTCAAAAGCGATTTCAAGCTACCTGCTGACGCTGACGGCGTTTTCTCTGGCTTCGATGCCAAATCGCAAACCTACGATAAGACCAGCTGGAATTATCAAGGCATCGCAGGCAGCGGAGGAAAGGACTCGGCGCAAGGCTACACTTTGGGAGCAGCCGCGCACCCCCCGAGTGGGGCGGCGCCATCACCTCCTCCCTTACCCGAGAGAGTTAGTCTTGATTTGTCGCTGCAGAACCCCAACTGCGTCTTTCAACTTTTGAAAAAGCATTACTCCCGCTACACCCCGGAAATGGTCGAGCGCATCACTGGCATCCCCAAGGAACAATTCTTGAAGGCCGCCGACCTTTTCACTTCCATTCGCAAGGATGGTGACATCAAGAAGGTCGCCACCATCATCTACGCCGTCGGATGGACTCACCACTCCTTCGGCACGCAAATCATCCGCACCGCCGCGATGCTGCAATTGCTTCTGGGCAACGTCGGCCGTGCCGGGGGCGGTGTCAACGCTCTCCGCGGCCATTCCAATATTCAGGGCGCTACGGACATGGCCGGCATTTTCGATAACTTGCCCGGTTATCTCAAAGTCCCCACTCCAGCAGATACCGATTTTGACGCTTGGGCCAAGCGCATCACCCCCAAGCCCGCCAAACCAGGTACCTGGGACACCTTCAATTATTGGGGCAATACTCCTAAGTTCGGCGTTAGCCTTTTGAAAGCTCTCTATGGCGATGCCGCAACCAAACAAAACGGCTGGGCCTTTGACTATCTCCCCAAAGTCGACCGCAATTACTCCTGGGTTCAGTTGTGGGACAACATGTACAATGGCGTTGTCAAAGGCCTTTTCGCCTTTGGCATGAATGGCGTGGCCATCGGCCCCGACTCCAAGAAAAATATTGACGCGCTCAAAAAAGCCGATTTCCTCGTCGTCGGCGAAATTTATCCCGATGAAACCAGCGAATTCTGGCGCTCTCCTGGTATTTCCCCGGACGAGATGAAAACCATCCAGACCACGGTCTACCGTTTACCTTGCGCCGGCTTCGCGGAAAAAGATGGCACCTTCACCAATTCTGCGCGCTGGTTACAGTGGAAGAATACTGCCCTTCCCATGCCCGGCGACTGCCGCCTCGATCAAGCCATCGTTGCCCAAATTTTCCTCAGGATTCGCGATCTCTACAAAAAAGAGGGCGGTAAATTCCCTGACCCGATTTTGAAACTCGCTTGGAACTACACCGATCCCTCCAATCCCTCCCTCGCGGACGTACTCAAGGAAATCAACGGCAAAGCGCTCGCCGATCTTGAGGATCCCGCCACTAAGCAGCAAATCAAGACCGGGCAGCAACTCCCCGGCTTCGCTTGGCTCAAGGATGATGGCACCACATCCTGCGGTAACTGGATTTATTGCGGTTCTTTCACCGAGGCCGGCAACCAAACGGCACGCCGCGATGCGTCGGATCCTTCCAACATGGGCGTTCACCAGGGTTGGGGCTGGTCTTGGCCAGCTAATCGCCGCGTCCTTTACAATCGCGCCTCTTGCGATCTCGAGGGCAAGCCCTGGGACAGCACTCGCAAGCAGGTCTGGTGGAATGAAACCGCCCAGAAATGGGTTGGCCATGACGTCCCTGATTTCAAGCTCGACTCCAAGCCCAAGGATCACATGGGCCCGTTTATCATGAATCCCGAAGGCGTCGGCCGCATTTTCGGTCCGCTCGCAGCCTTTGCTGACGGTCCTTTTCCGGAATTCTATGAACCGGTCGAAAGTCCGACCGAAAATTTGCTCCATCCCCAGCAAGCCCATAACCCGGTTGTCAAAAAATTCCGCACTCCCGATGACAAATATGGAACGGTGCAGGACGGATTCACGGTGGTCTGCACCACCTACCGGCTCACCGAGCATTACCACTATTGGACCAAAAACAATCCCATGAACGTGCAGTTAGTTCCTGAGCCGTTTGTCGAGATCCCCGCCGAAATGGCCAACGATATGGGCATCACCGGCGGTGAAAAACTCAAAATCTCCAGCGTCCGCGGCCACTACATCGCCAAGGCCATGGTTACCAAGCGCATCAAGTCTATGCTGATCGACGGTAAGAAGACCTATCAGATTGGCATTCCAATTCACTGGGGCTATCGCGGCATCGCCGAAGATGAAGGCAAGACCGCTCGAACGCTAACCAATTCCCTTTCGCCTACTGTCATCGACCCCAATGCCTTCACCCCTGAGTTCAAGGGCTTTCTCGTGAAAGTGGAAAAGGTCTAGGTGACCGCATGAGTCAGGCCACATTGCGCATTCAGAAAATTTCGGCTCACGCTGGACCTATCCCCGGGGAAGGCACCCAGCGCGAGTCCGAAGTCTGCAAGCTGATTGACACCACCACCTGCATCGGCTGCAAGGCCTGCGAAGTGGCCTGTATGGAGTGGAATGATCTGCCCTTCGGCGCCACCGTGTTCGACAACACGTACCAAACCATGCCGGACACTCGGTGGAATTACTGGAATCTCATTCGCTTCAACGAACACGAAACCGAAGACGGCTCCTTGATGTGGCTCATGCGCAAGGATCAGTGCATGCACTGCGCCGATCCCGGATGCCTCGCCGCCTGCCCTGCCGACGGCGCCATTGTGCAGTATACGAACGGCATCGTCGACTTTCAGCAGGAGCACTGCATCGGTTGTGGCTACTGCATCACCGGCTGCCCCTTCAATATCCCCAAATTCAATTCGGAAACCAAGCGCGTCTATAAGTGCACCCTTTGCGCCGATCGCGTGAGTGAAGGTCTTGAGCCCGCGTGCATCAAGTCCTGCCCCACCGGCTGCCTTCACTTTGGCACCAAGGACGACATGAAGGATCTCGCCGAAACGCGCGCCAGACAACTTCGCGACCATTACAATTTTTCAAAGGCTGGCGTGTATGACCCACCTGGCGTGGGCGGCACCGGCGTCATTTACGTGCTTCACGATGTCACAGAGCCCGAAATCTACGGCGGACTGCCAAAGAATCCTCACGTTCCCTTGACCGTTAAACTTTGGAAAGGCCCCCTGAAGTGGTTGGGGAATTTAGCCATGGTCGGCGGCCTCATCGGCCTATTCGTCCATTATTTGCGCTTCGGCCCGAAATCTCGTGAGGACGAAGATTTAGAGGCAAGCAAGCCCCACGAAGGAGCGCAGCCTTGAGCAGCCGCGAACAGATTCTTCCCCACGGTAGGATTCTTCGCTATCAGTTCCACGAGCGCCTCACCCATTGGGCCGCCGGTTTTTCCTATATTTATCTGTTGCTCTCCGGTTTGGCCTTCTGGTCCCCTTGGCTTTTCTGGCTCGCTACAATCTGCGGCGGCGGCCAAATTTCTCGCATCCTGCACCCTTGGTTCGGGCTAGTCTTTGTTGTCGCTATCCTGTTCATGTATGTGATGTGGGCCGCTCAAATGCATACCACGGAAGCGGACAAGGCTTGGTGGCGCGCCATTGGTCACTACACCCGCAATGAAGATGACAAAATGCCCCCCGCAGGACGCTACAATGCCGGCCAGAAACTGCTCTTCTGGGGATTTTTTATCTTTGGCATCCTTCTCCTTGTCAGCGGATTAGTCCTCTGGTTTCCCGAATGGATTCCCTGGAACCTCCGCTTCCTCCGCTATCTGGCCGTGCTGGTGCACGCCTCTTCGGCCCTCATCACCATCGGCCTGTTCATGATTCATATCTACATGAGCGTTTTCGCCGAACGCGGCGCTTTCGGTTCCGTCATTCGCGGCGACGTCTCCCAGGAATTTGCCAGGCGCTATCACCCCGCCTGGTATGAAGAAGTTATGGGCTCGGCTGCTCGTCGCAAATGAAGGCCGCACAGGCTGGAGCGGCGGAGTACGACGCGCGCATTCGCCGCGCCGATTATCTTGCTTCCCAACATCCCTTCGCCGCGGAAGTATTGCGTCTCTACTCCCATATCGCGCAATTCCAGAAAAGTCTCTACGCGGAAATCAAGCGGGACCTGGCGTCGCAATCGACCAGTCGTCCGACCGGCGCACTTCGAACGCCGATGCCCTCCGGTGATGCCGATCTGTTCTTTTCGCGCTTTACATCTTTTCTTTCCTTGATTCGAACGTTCGGCCCTCCTCCCTTGGTTGCTGCCGCCTGCGCTGTCTCCGAGCTCAACAAGCTCTCTGCGCTTTCTTTGCTCGACGCCTATTGGGAAGTTGGCGGAACCAACGACCAATGCGTTGGGCCTTTCGCTCAGTTCATTCCCCGCGCCTTCGCTCAACCCATGGCGGAGCTCCTTGCTGCTTTCACCACCGCCGCTCCTGCCCTAAGCACGCAGCATAACTGCCCACTTTGCGGCGGGCGTCCGCTGCTCGGCGTGTTGCGCCCGGAAGGCGATGGCGGCAAGCGCCGCATGCTTTGCTCATTTTGTTCGCAGGAATGGGATTTTCGCCGTATCTACTGCTTCGCTTGCGGCGAGGAAGACGAAAAGAAATTACCCGTCTACGTGGCCGAGATCTTTCCGCACATTCGCTTGGAAGCATGCGACACCTGCAAGGTATACGTACGCACGATTGATTTAACCAAAGACGGGAATGCCGTGCCCCTGGTCGACGATCTTGCCGCCATTCCGCTTTCCCTGTGGGGTCTGGAGAACGGCTACAACCGCTTGCAGCCCAATCTGCTCGGAACTTAGCAGGCTCAGGATCTACTTTTATGGCTTAGCGCTTTCTGCCTGCGACTGCGCGGCGGCTACCCGCGCAAAGCTCTCCGCCTTTAAGTGCAAATCGGCGTCCACGCACGCCGTGATCTCTGCATCTTTCGCCAGCGTCACATCTTTACCCCGCAGCAACGGCATGCTCATTCCGGTCTTCGCGTCCGCGTTTTGCTCGATTCCAAATGAGCGCAAGACGATTCTCTCGTTATCGGCCAGTACCACCGAATTCACGCCGACGTTTAGCTTTCCCGCTTTGCCCATCCGCTTTTTTGGTTCCGCTTCCGTCACCGCTCCGATCGCTGGCGCTCCTTTGGAAATCACCGTCACTCCTTGAACCACCACGTCCTGCGTGACTTCGAATGGCACTTCGTCGCCCGTATGCGCCGTCGCCGAAGAAAGCGTCCGCCCCAGCTTCAAATGTACCGGCGTCTGCCGCGCCAGAATAATCTCCCGCGGTGGCGCAGGCACCTCGGCGCGAACGGAGCTTCCGCCCGGTGTGGTTGTGGCTGCGCGCTTCTTCTTGGCGCGACCGGCCACGGGGCCTGCTTTCAGGAATGTGAGCGCGTTTACGGCCACGTACCCGTCTTCTCCCTTATCCGTCAAAACATGAATAAAATGATCCGAGCGATCCAGAACCTGCACCTGCTGCCCACACTTCAGCGTAGCCAGAATCTCCATGGTCGACACCGAGCTATACAGCTCGGTATCGCCGTCGGCCTTGCCGCAAGCCACCTTGCCAAGCTTTTGCGCCTGGCAGACCATCGGCATCAGCAGGAACCCGCAAATCATAAGCGTTTTAGCGTTTAACGTCATGGTTTCACCCGCACTCCGAGGCTGAGCCCACCCTCCATCCCACTCCAAACCGGCGTCCACCGCAATGGGACCTCGGTATGCGGTGTATATAAAAAGGTACGTACAACATTCCCTCTTCCCCCTTCGTACCTCGACCGCTGCTTCAGTTGGGGCCCACACCCCGGTGAGCATATTGCAATGCGCCCGTCCTTGCGGCATGCTACCGCCGTCGCCAAGGACCAGCCCATGGAAAAAAACGTCGTTATCGCGATTTGCGCACTCGCCATTCTCGCCTCCCCTCTTCGTTCGCAATCACCAACTCCCTCCGCGCAACTGACCGTAATCCGCGCCGGCACTCTACTAGATGGCGCCAGCGATGCCGTTCAAAAGAATCAGCTGATCTTCGTCCGCGGCAAGCGCATCGAAAAAATCGCCGACGCCTCCGCACAAATCCCGTCCGGCGCCACCATAATCGATCTTTCCGCCGCCACCGTGCTGCCCGGCCTGATCGATTCTCACACTCACATTTTCCTGTGGGGCGAGGACCCCGCTAAAGGCGGCTACGACGAAAACATTCTCAAGGCTGGCATCGCCCTGCGCGCCGCCCGCGCCACCTTCGCGTGTCGCCGCGCCCTGGAACAAGGGTTCACCACCATCCGCGATTTAGAAACGGAGGGCGCCGGCTACGGCGATATCGAAATCAAGCAAGCCATTGAAGAAGGAACTATTCCTGGACCGCGCATCTTCGGCGCGACGCGCGCCATTTCTACCACCGGCGGTTACAACCTGGAAGGCTACGCTCCGGAACTGGATATGCCCAAAGGCGCGCAATTGATCGACGGTCCAGTGGAAGCGCGCAAAGCCGCGCGCCAGCAACTGGAGCATGGCGCGGACTGGATCAAGGTGTACATGACCCATCGCTCTTGGGTGGACAAGCAGGGCAATCTGGTTTCACAACCGACTCTAACCCTCGAAGAATTGAAAGCCGTAGTCGATGAAACGCATGGCTGGGGGAAAAAAGTTGCCTGTCATGCGTATAACGGTATCGGATTGCAGCGCGCGCTCGATGGCGGTTGCGATTCCATCGAGCACGGGCTGGAAATCACCGACGCGCAAATCGCGCAAATGCAAAAGCAGGGAACCTGGTATTGCCCGACGATTTCTCCGTATTACGGCGATTGGGCTGCCGCCGACACGGAGGGTGGAAAACGCGATCGCGCCCGTGTAGCCGCCCATGAAATAAGTTTCAAGAAGGCGCTGAACGCGCATCTGAAGATTGTATTTGGCACCGATATTGGCGGCATGCCATGGACCGAGCCGATCGCGCAAGAGTTCCAGCGCATGGTTGGCCTGGGCATGGCGCCAATGGACGCGATTCATTCGGCGACTTCGCGCGCTGCGGAAATGCTGGAGATGAGGGGCGAAATCGGCGTGGTGGCGCCGGGCGCCTTTGCGGACATCGTTGCCGTCAGGGGCGATCCGCTCAGGAATGTGGGAATACTGGAACACGTGCGGTTCGTGATGCACGACGGCGTCACCTTCAAAAACGAACTCCCAAAATGAATTTCATGCCTCTACCTTGACACCTTTCCAGAAGGCGACGCGGTCTTTAATTTCAGCGGCGGCGGGTTTGGGTTGCGGGTAATACCAGGCGGCGTTTTCGTTTTTCATGCCGTCGACGTCGAGGTCATAATAGTGCGCTGTGCCTTTCCAAGGGCACTCGGTGGTGTGGTTGCTGGGTTTCAAGAATTCCATTTTCACGGCGTCGGCCGGGAAATATTGGTTTCCTTCGACTACGACGCAGTGATTGCTGTCCGCGACGACTTTTCCTGCCCAAGTGGCTTTCGGCATTTTGGTCTCCTGATATTATTTTCTGCTCATCGGCCCCTTGGAGCAAATCACGGGTAGGAGTTGAACATAGAAATCTAGTCAGCGTAGCCCACGTGGGAGAGAAAGGGCCAAAGCATTACCAGGTGGCGGTTTGCTACAATCTGGCGTACATGAGGAGGTGTACGCATGGCCGAAGAACAGAGTTTCGCGAATCACACCAAATTTTTCCCGCCGTTTCATTTTTTTGTCGTGCCGGTGATGCTTATCAATCTGGGCTGGGCGATCAATCGATTGTGGAAACTGGGCTGGTCCTGGGACAACGGCGAGCGGCTGCTGCTGGCGCTCGGTTTGATATTGGGATTTCTGAGCGCGCGATTGATGGCGCTGACAGTACAGGATCGGGTGATCAGGCTGGAAGAACGGCTCCGCTACGAGCGCCTGCTGCCGGCGGACTTGAAGGCGAGGATCGACGAGTTCACCAGGGATCAGATGGTTTCGCTGCGCTTTGCAAGTGATGCGGAACTGCCGGGACTGGCGCGCAAAGTGCTGGACGAGAAGATTCAGCAACGCAGAGCGATCAAGCAGATGGTGAAGAGCTGGCGGCCGGATTATTTGCGGGCCTAGGCAATTGGCGTTCCGCCACCGGTCTTGTTGTGGCTAACGCGCCGCGTGTGCGGCTGCGCCTTCAATTTCCGCCAAGTCCTGCGCACTGAGCTTGATTTCGCCCGCGCGCATAACGCCTTCGGCTTGCTTAGCGTTGCGTGCGCCGACAATGGCGCCGGTCACAACGGGAAGGCGCAAGGTCCAGGCAATGGCAATGGCGCCGGCGGCGGCGTTATAGCGAACGCCGACTTTTTTCAAGCGTTCGACGAGTTCCAGATTTTGGGAGAGCTTGGGCTCGCGGAATTCAGGATTGTTTCGGCGCCAATCGTCGGCGGGGAGATTGGCAGCGCGCTCGCGGGTCATAGCGCCGGTGAGCAAGCCGGAAAGCATGGGCGAATAAACGATTACGCCGATGCCCCCGCGTTCGCAATGAGGAAGAATCTCGCTTTCGATGCGGCGGCGAAGGAGCGAGTAGGGCGGCTGTAGCGAGGTAACCGCAGTGATTTTTTCGGCGCGCTGAAGTTGCGGGACGGCGAAATTGGAGACGCCGATCCAGCGAACTTTGCCTTCTTTCTGGAGCGCTGTAAGCGTTTGCCATGATTCTTCGAGGCCCGGGCCGTTGTCCTCGGGCGGCCAGTGGATTTGATAGAGATCGATGACGTCGACCTGTAAGCGGCGAAGACTATCTTCGCATTCCAGGCGAATGGAATCGGCGTTGTGGACCTTGGTGACGCGGCCATTTTTGTCCCAGCGCATCACGCACTTGGTGAACACGTAGGGACGCGCGCCTTTCCATTCGCGGAGAGCGCGGGCGACGATCTCTTCGGAGTGGCCGATGCCGTAGACGGCGGCGGTGTCGATCCAGTTGACGCCGAGTTCGAGCGAGCGGTGAATGGCGGCGATGGAATCGTTATCGTCCTGGGCGCCCCAGGCGAAGTCCCATCCGGAGCCGCCGACGGCCCACGCTCCATAGCCCACGGGCGTTATCTGCATATCTGAATTACCTAGCTTGCGCGTCTGCATGACGCCTCCTGAAAAATTGTGATTGCCTTCATTTCGTTTTTGGCTCGGACTGCGCGACAACCCTGAAATCCTATCGCCAGGTGCCGCGATGGTTTAAGTAACCAGTTCCCAGCCCCATTCTGCCGGTTTTAAGTTGCCTCGCTGCAATCGCCATGCCTCATTTTCTCATCCACCGAAGTCCGCGAGCTTTCCAGTATGGGTCGGTTTTATTCATTATGTTGACAACAACAAATAAATGTTTACTATACTGCAATAATCTACACCCAATTCGAATGCTCGCGGAGCCAGAACGTGAGGCAATCGCCAAAAGCCGTCCCCCTCATTATCCTTGCTGCGTTGAATGGAATCTTTACCGGATGTAGCGGCGGCGGCGCCTTACCTAACGTCCGGCCGGTCCCATCCGCTGACTTTACCATCACTTTTTCGTCTCCTTCGCTGTCCCTCCCACAAGGAGCCTCCGCCGCTCCCATCACCATTTCCGTTGCCGGCCAAGGCGGTTTCACAGGGATTGTAGAAATCACGCTATCCGGCCTGCCAAATGGTGTGGTCTCCAACCCGGCTAGCCCTTTCGATGTCAATCCGGGCTCCAATACGGCAGTGGTCTTTGGCGCCCTGCCGACCGCCTCGCCCGGAAATTTTACAATTACAACCCAAGGCACCAGCGGCTCACTATCGCACTCGGCCACCTTCGCACTCACTGTACAGACCTCCGTCGCCGTCGCACTCCCGCGTACGACTTATGCTCGCACCGACGCAGTTGCCACCTTCGATGATCCCGATGGGGAAGCGCGTCACCGCCGCATCGCGTTCGATCCCTCCAACAAACACGTCTTCGTCGCCAACCGCGCCATGAATCGTGTCGAAGTCTTTTCTTCTGCCGACCAGTCCCTCGTAACACAAATCCCTGTTCCAGCCGCAAGCAGCGCCGCTCTGTCCGCCGATGGCGCCACGGTCTGGATCGGCACCACCACCGTGCAAGCCGTAGCGATTAATTCGGCAAGCCTTAAGGTTACGTCGCGCTCCACGATTCCACCTCTCGGCCCCCTTCCCGGCGCCTTATTCGATCGCCCCGAAGAATTGCTTCCAATGGCTGACGGCAAAATCATGGTGCGCTTACGGCAATCTTCAACCCCCCAATCGCTGCTCGCCATCTGGGACCCCTTGGCGAACACGCTCACCAATCTCAGTCCGGCCGAACCTTCATTATTTCAAAGCGGCCTGGGGGCCATGGCGCGCACCGGCGATGGCATGAAGATCCTTGTTGCCGCCAATGATGCCAGCGGCGAGGTTGTGGTCTTTGATGCAAACGGCGTACCGCTTGCCGGACCTCACAGCATGGGCAGCGGAAGCATTCCTCTTGTAGCCGCCAATTTCGATGGCAGTCGTTACGTCGTGGCCTTCGCCTCTACTGCCGCCGCGCAGATCTTTCTTCTCGATTCCACGCTCAATCAGGTCGCTCCGCCGGTGTCTTTATCCGCCCACGGCCTCCTCTTCTCCCACGATGGCAGCTTCCTCTACGCGAGCGAAACCGCCGCCAGCCCCCCGTTTATCTCTATCTTCGATGGACATACTCTCCAGCCCCTCGGACAGGTTCCGGATGTTTTCATCCAAGGCGTCCATTCGGAAATCGAAGAGGCTGATGAGACGCAACTTCTGTTCGCCATTTCCAATCGCGGCGTCACGTTCATTGACGCGGCGAAACCGGGCGCCCTCCCAGCTCTCGTTCCTTCCTTTGCGCCAGCGCCGACGGCCGAGCCTTCGCAAGGACCGATCATTGGCGGAACGGCAATTTTTCTCAGTGGCCAAAACTTCGAACCTAACCCCCAAATCAAATTCGGTCAAGAGCTCGCCGCCCCTCCCACCGCCACTCCTTCGCAGATTCAGGCCTCTGCGACGCCGAGCGTCGTCGCCGGCGCCGTCAACATTACCGCCTACTTTCCCAGCGGCTGGCTGGCCATTGCGCCCGACGCTTTCAGCTACGGCCCGCAGATCCTGGAAGTTCTCCCGAATGCCGGCTCCACTGCCGGAGGCGATCTCATTCAAATCTACGGCTATGGTTTTGGCAGCGATGCGAGCCTGATCGGCACAAAAATCGGCGGCGCAGCGGCCACCGTTCAGAGAGTGGAGAATGTCACGTCCATCGCGCCGACCCTAGCGCTCGACTCCACGTATCCCTTCCCATTGCAGCGGATAACTCTATTGACTCCACCGGGAAGCCCCGGCCAAGCTGACATCACCGTCACAGCCACCGCCGGAACGCTAACTTTCCCGCGCGCCTTTCAATACATGCAGTCCGCACGAGTCTTCGCCAAGCCTGCCTTATACAAATTTGTTCTCTACGATCAGAAGCGCCAGTGGCTGTATCTCAGCTCCACTGACCACGTCGACGTCTTCGAACTCGCCGCCGCGCAATTTCGCTCCACTGCCATCACTCCTCCCGGTGGTCCCCCGCCCGACGCCGCCATCCGCGGAACGTGCCTCACCCCGGACGGCTCCCAACTGATCGTCGCCGATTTCGGAGCACAAAGTCTTTATCTACTCGACCCCGACACGGGCACCGGCACAACGGTCTTCGTCGGTGGCGTATCGGGCTTTGTCAATTCCGGGCCCGCCCGCGTTGCCGCCACGAGCGCCCAAACTGTTTTCGTCGCCATGAGCGGTGAGGGCGGCTCCTCAGCGTGCTCCTCCTGCCTTTCGCAGCTCAATCTATCCGTCACTCCGCCCACTGTCCAGCCCGCGCCTCAGCCCGAAGTCACCGCCCTTACCGGCGTACCCATTGTCCAAGCCTCCGCCGCTGGCGACACCGTCTATCTGGCCTACGATTCAGTCCCCGCCGACCCCCTCGGTTCCTGGTCCGCCGCCGCGCCTAACCAATTCACCACCTCTCTCGACACCGAATCCGCTGTCGATCTCGCCGCCGCGGCCGACGGCACGCTCTTTGCCTCGCGCACCGCCGTTTCCACAGAAATACACGCCGCTAACCTCACCCTGTCGGCAACGCCCGCCAGCCCCGAACTCCAGCAAATCCCTGCCCGCGTTCTGGTTCCTGGCCTCGCCCTTCATCCCACGGGCGCGCTCCTCTATCAACCCTTTCTCACCGGCCCCGCCCCCGCTGCCCCTCCCGCCATCGGCATTCAGGGTGGTATCGATATCATCGACGCCCACTCCGGCCAGCTCCGCCGTCGCATCTTTTTGCCTGAGCCCTTCGCCACCCTCTCCACCGATATCGACGCCCTCCACGGGAGTTTCCTCGCCGTCGATGAAAATGGTCAGCGCCTCTTCGCCTTAACCACTTCCGGCCTCACCATCATCCAACTCTCTGCCGTCCCACTTTCCCTGGGCAGCATCTCTCCTGTCTCTGTCCCCGGGACCGGCGGTGCTACCCTCACCGTCCGCGGCAGCGGATTCCAATCCGGCGTCTCCGTCACCATCGCGGGAAAATCGGCCGCCACCACTTTCGTGGACGCAAACACCCTCACCATTGCCATCCCACCGCTCACCGCCGGTCCCCAGCAGATCACCATCACCAATCCGACCGGCGACACCTACACCCTCGACGCCGCCTTCACTGCCAACTAATCACAATCGGCCACAACCGCGGCGCTTTCCATTGGCGCCCACTTGCTATTAAATGATCCGGTGAAACTACGGAGGGATCGGCATGAACGGATGCGCAAAAAGCCTGATTGTCGCCGCGGCAATTTTTTCTTTCGGCGCGCCGCAGCTTATTGCCCGGCAGTCCGCCAAGTCTAAACAAACCGACAGCAGCAAAATCGCGCCCGACGGCACCGCCTATGTCACACGCATCGTGCCCGTGCCCACCACTGTCAGTCCGGAGGCGCAAAAAGTTCTCGCCCGCGTCGTCTCCGATGCCGCCGTTCCGGAAACTCTCGAGCAGCGTCGCACCGCCACCGATAAGTGGCAAGCTGGCGCCGGCGATGCTGCCAAAAAAATTTACCCCGTCACTATCGCCTCAGATACCATCGCCGGGATCCCCGTCCGCGTCATCACACCGCTCACCGTCGCACCCGAAAAACGCGATCGTGTGCTCATCAATCTCCACGGCGGTGGCTTCAATTCCGATTCCGGCTCGCTCTCCGAGACCATCCCCATCGCCAATCTTACCGGTACCAAAGTCATCGCCGTTCTCTACCGCCTGGCTCCCGAACATCCTTTTCCCGCCGGCCTCGACGATGCCGTCTCCGTTTACAAAGATCTCCTTAAAACGTACAAGGCCAACAACATCGCCATCTATGGCACCTCCGCGGGAGCCATTCTCACCGCCGAAGTCACCGTAAAACTCAAGCAACTCAATCTGCCGCTCCCCGGTGCCACCGGAATTTTCTCCGGTATGGGCGACTTCAGCCAGCCCGGCGATTCCATGGCTCTCTTTGCCCTCAACGGTTTCTCCGGTCACCTCGACCCGCCCAAGCCTGGCGCTCATTCCGAATACTTTTCTCTTCCCACCGACGCGCGGAATCCAGTTCTCTCTCCCCTCTACGCCGATCTCAACGGATTTCCTCCCACCCTCTTCATCACCAGCGGCCGCGATCTCCTCCTGAGTGGCACTACCATCCTCCACCGAGCCTATCTCCGCGCCGGCGTCGACGCTCAACTGGTCGTCTTTGAGGGTCTGCCCCACGCTTTCTGGAACAATCCCGGCCTTCCCGAATCCAAAGAAGCCGATTACCTCATGGCCAGATTTTTCAGCGACCATCTCGCCAAGTAAAGTCGGGTGCCTGCGTCAACTCGCGCACCGTACTAACGAGTTGCACTATACTATCCGCCGTGTGGGCGTATCCCGGCAAAAAGGCGGCAAACCATGGCCATCGAACGACGTGAATTTCTCAAGACCACCGGCAAAGCCATCACCGTAGGCGCGGCCACCCTCGCGCTCGGCGGCAAAATCCTCGGCGCCAATGATCGCGTACGCATCGCCATTTGCGGAGTTCGTGGACGCGGCAACGATCACATCCGCGGATTTTCCCACGTGCCCCAAACCGAACTGGCCGCCCTTTGCGATGTCGACGAAAACGTTTCCGCCCAGCGCCTCGCCCAAATCGAAAAGCTCGGCGTGCCCCGTCCCAAATCTTTCGTCGACATCCGCAAGCTCCTGGAGGACAAAGACATCGACGCCATTTCCATTGCCACTCCCAATCACTGGCACTCTCTCATGGCCATCTGGGCCTGCCAGGCCGGTAAAGATGTCTACGTCGAAAAGCCCTGCTCTCACAACACCTTTGAAGGCCGCCAACTCGTCCGCGCCGTAAAAAAATACAATCGCATTTGCCAGCACGGCAGCCAATCGCGCTCCAATCCCGGCATGCTCGAAGCCATTCATCATCTCGGTGACGGTACCATCGGCGATGTCTACATGGCTCGCGCACTCTGCTACAAGTGGCGCCCCTCGATCGGCCACGCCACCGAAGAGCCCGTTCCCGCCGGCGTCCATTACGATCTCTGGACCGGCCCCGCCCCACTCAAGCCCTTCACCCGCAATCGCTTTCACTACAATTGGCACTGGATCTGGGATACCGGCAATGGCGAAGTCGGTAATCAAGCCATCCACGAAATCGATATCGCCCGCTGGGGCTTGGGAGTCGGTTTCCCGCTATCCGTCTCCGCCATGGGTGGTCACTTCATGTTCGACGACGATCAGGAAACCCCCAACACCTTGGCCGCCACCTTCATTTTCGAGGATCCGGAGGGCAAGCGCAAAATGATGGAACTCGAAGTCCGCCATTGGATCACGAATCACGAAGCCGAAATTGGCACCGGCGCGTACGGCGCTGGCGGCGTTCCCGCAGCAGGACTGACCGCTCCACCCGAAAAGAAGTCTACCGAGAAAAAAACCGCCACCGCACAAGCTCCTCTCGGCCCCAGAGATGCCAAGACCAACACGGTTGGCAATATTTTCTATGGCTCAAAGGGCTATCTCGCCATCGATGGCTACGACGCCTACAAGACCTGGATCACCGATGAGGTCAAACCCGGCCCTTCCGGTAAAGGTGCCGGCGACCATTACGCCAATTTCATCGACTGCGTACGCAGCCGTCGCGCCCAGGACATTCACTCTCCGATCGAAGAAGCCCATATGTCCACCACGCTGGTGCATCTGGCCAACGCCTCTTACCGCCTCGGACGCACCCTGAAATTCGACGCCACCCAGGAACAAGTAATCGCTGACGAAGACGCCAACCGCCTCCTCCGAGGCACCTACCGTCCGCCATACGTCGTCCCTGAACAAATCTGACCTTTGTGCTGCTCGCCGGCGGGCTGTGCGTGCGTACACCGTCCTCGACAGGTGAAATCCAAGTCTCCCTCTGCTAAATTTTTCGCCAAGCCTCACTGACCCGCCCACGGCGGTTCCGGTCTCCGACAACTACTCGCACTCACGCTCTCGAACGTGCAGTGATAGCGAAGGCCAGTACAAACAAAACGGCGCGGGGTTGCGCCCGCGCCGTTTAGGGAGGTACTTGGACAGGAAAAGTTAAATTGTTTTAGCCGCCGGAGCTCCAGCGTTGGCCGTCGCAGGCTTGGCAAATGCGCTGCCGCGGCTGGATTCTTTTTCGGCGGTTTTATCGATCTCGATGGAGCCTTTAAAGTAAGCGCCGTCTTCGATCATGATGCGGGAGGTGGTCAGGTCGCCGATGACCGAACCATCTTTCTTGATTTCGATGCGGTCCTTGGCGCGAAGATTGCCCTTCACGTTGCCGTAGACCACTACTTCCCGGGCAATGACATCGGCAGTCACCTTTGATGTGGCGCCAACAGTTAGCTTCCGCTCATCGAGTTGGATCAATCCTTCGACCGAGCCATCGATCTGCAGATCTTCGTTGCCGGTAATTTCTCCTTTCACATGCAGGCTCGACCCGAGCCGCGCGGTTGCACGGTCGCTAGTCGCACCTAGTGGACGCAAAGCATCAGTACTCATCGCGGTTTTTCCCTCCCAAGTCGCCGGAGCGGGCTTCGGCGCCTGAATCACTGGTTGATTTTTTTGCTCCGGTTGCGCGGCCTGCGGCGGTGGAGCGGCTTGCGGC